>Ga0265297_10002290_pt1 | contig 39776 bp, 33 predicted proteins | sample Munlanlwell13791_FD_192502 | JGI IMG/M metagenome (GOLD analysis project Ga0265297, IMG submission 192502) | Leachate microbial communities from a municipal landfill in Southern Ontario, Canada - Leachate well 137-91 | ecosystem: Engineered > Solid waste > Landfill > Unclassified | place...
CCGGAAGTTGATCGTATTGATTTGTTCAAAGCTACTTTCCCGGGCGGTTCCATCACTGGTGCTCCCAAAGTGCGTTCCATGGAGATAATCGATGAGCTGGAACCTACCAGAAGGAGCGTTTATACCGGGGCTATTGGGTACTTGAGCTTTGAAAATAATCTTGACCTCAATATCGTGATACGCACCTTTTTAATAAAGGGGAATAAAGCTTATTTTCAGGTGGGTGGTGGCATCGTGTATGATTCTGAACCAGAGGCTGAATATCAAGAGACTCTGGATAAGGCTAAGGCTTTGATTCAGGCGCTTCGTTTGGCGTCTAGAGTAGCTGTACAGACAAAATGATATTGGTTATTGATAACTATGATTCCTTTGTTTATAACCTGGTTCAATATCTGGGTGAATTGGGTTGGGAGCCGATAGTTTATCGTAACGACCAGGTTAGTTTGAACGAAATTGAAAAAGTTAACCCCAGCCATATAGTTATCTCGCCAGGGCCCAAAACTCCAAATGATGCTGGCATTTCTAACGATGTGATACGCTATTTCAATGGCAAAACGCCTATCCTCGGTGTTTGCCTCGGCCATCAATGCATAGGCCATGTTTATGGTGGGACTGTTGATAAAGCCATAGTACCGGTGCATGGCAAGACGTCTATCATTCATCATGATAATGAAACGATATATCAGGGGATACCAAATCCTTTTACCGCAGCTCGTTACCATTCACTCGTGATTAAGAAAAAAGGCTTTCCTCCTTGTCTTAAAGTTACTGCCTGGACGGATGAAGGGGAAATCATGGGCGTTAGACATCAAAAATATGTAGTCGAAGGTATTCAGGTTCACCCGGAGTCCATTCTTACCGAAGTAGGCCATAACCTGCTGGCCAATTTTCTCAGTTATTCAAAAGCAGTCTGGTCATAGGCTATAAAAATGGATGACATTGTTTATCTAAACGGCGAGTTGACCCCAATATCTCTGGCCAGAATATCACCTTTGGACTACAGCTTTCTCTATGGATACGGTCTGTTTGAAACTATGCGCGCTTATAGTGGTACAATTTTTCTATTAGAGCGTCATCTAGACAGGCTTTATAAAGCTTCAAGGACTTTAGGGATGGTTCATAGGCTGAATTCCTATGACCTGGGAAGAGCTTGCTATGATGTTCTAAAGATTAACAAGTTAGCTGATGCGCGTATCAGATTAACTGTTTCAGCCGGTGAAGGTGATATGGTTCCCAATCTTGATACCTGTAAAGGCATAACCATTTTTATCGCGGCTCAGAAGCTGGCGCCCTTCTCGTCTGCAAAGTATCAGGAAGGCTTCAACGCGATAATATCATCCTTGCGGCGTAACAGCCAATCACCTTTGTCGCGGCTTAAAACTGCCTGTTATCTGGAAAATATCTTGGCTAAACGAGGGGCCAGAGCTGCTGGATTTAATGAAGCGTTGATTTTAAACGAGCGAGATATGTTAGCAGAAGGTAGCAGCAGCAACATTTTTTTGGTAGATAAAAAAGTACTGTCCACCCCTTCTTTAGAGTGTGGCGTACTGCCTGGGATTACCAGGGGAGTTGTGCTGGAGATGGCACAGTCCCTGGATATCAAGTTGGTTGAGACCGAGATAAAGCCAGAAGAGCTCTTGGACTCTGATGAGGCTTTCTTTACTAATTCGATTGTCGGGATAATGCCTCTGACGTATATCGGAGATAGACCAGTTGGTACTGGTAAACCTGGCGTGTTAACTAAAAAGCTTATGAAAGCTTATAAAAAGCTGGTTGTTGATTATCAGTTTAGGAAAAAACCTGATTGAGAAATTGTGGGAACAGAGCTGGATTAAAAGGTATTTTAATCCATTTTCTTGTTTGATATACTTTATTCAAATTTAGTATAAGGAGGAATTTGATGGCAGGTTCAAAATCTCTGGTTAGCAGGATGTTAAGAGCCGCAAAGCTGGACTCAAATCTTTATGAAGAAGTGGAAGCTGAGCCAAAGGCAATTAACCAGGCATTGCTGGTAGTAATTATAGTTAGTGTCCTTGGAGGTATTGGCACTGGCATATCAGGAGTAATGGCAGGACAAGGGGGATTGGCGTTTTTGTGGGGGCTGCTGGCTAGCATTGCTAGCTCGCTGGTGGGATGGCTTGCCTGGGCATTTTTCACCTGGCTTATAGGTACTAAATTACTTAAAGGACCTCAAACATCGGCAACGTGGACTGAGATGCTGCGTACTATAGGTTTTGCTTATTCTCCCGGGGTGCTACGCTTTTTCGTATTTATACCTTTTATAGGTGGTGTTATCGCCTTTGCTGGTCTTATCTGGTCTCTCATAGCCGGTGTCATCGCGGTTAGGCAGGCATTGGATTTCTCTACTGGACGCGCTATTGCTACATGTATTCTGGGCTGGCTGATATATTTGGTGATTTCGTTCTTAGTAGGACTGTTGCTGTTTGGAGTGGGTTCGATTTTTTAAGAACAGTCTTAGTATAAACATTAGCAGAGAGCAGATCCTGTAATAGAATAGTACGAAATATTTCTGGGAAAACGAGGCATAGAGAATAGCAACTTCTAGTTGAGTTTAAGCACACTCAGGAATGCCTCTTTGGGCACTTCTATGTGGCCTATGTGTTTCATTTTTTTCTTGCCTTCTTTTTGTTTCTCCAGAAGCTTGCGCTTGCGGGTTATATCTCCACCATAGCATTTTGCCAATACATCTTTCCGTTTGGCAGGTATATCAGCACGGGCGACTATACGACCTCCTACAGCTGCCTGTATAGGAACGTTGAATAGCTGGCGGGGGATAGATTCTTTAAGCTTATGTACCATGGCTTTGCCGACATCATGAGCTTTGTCGGGTGAGACAATGCGACTGAAAGCATCTACCACTATCTGATTTACCAGTACATCTATTTTGACTAGCTTGGCTTCCCGGTAACCAATAAGATTGTAATCAAGAGAGGCGTAACCCTGAGAGCGGCTTTTCAATTGGTCGTAAAATGTGGTTAACATCGAGCGTAACGGCATATCGTATTCAAGTTGTACCCTTTGTCCTAGCTCACTGAGAGTCTTTGAGTGCCCCAGGTATTCGGTGCGTTTATAAACACCGCTATATTCTGTAATTAACTCCATCAACGGCCCTATGAACTTCGAGGGAGTGATGATTGATATGCTGACCCAAGGCTCTTCTAACTTTGCGGTTTCCGTAGTTGGAGGTAGATCTGTCGGGTTAATTACCGTTAATTGCTGTCCGTTGGTTTTGGTAACAATGAAGCTAACACCCGGTGCAGTTACCACCAATGAAAGATAAAACTCTCGCTCTAATCTTTCGCAAACAATGTCCAGATGTAGTAACCCCAAAAATCCGCAGCGGAAACCATTGCCCAGTATGGGACTGGACTCAAGTTCGTATGAAAGCGAGGCATCATTAAGGCTGAGCCTTTCAATGGCCTCGCGAAGTTCCTGATAGTCGTTGGCATCAGCGGGGTATATACCGGCAAATACCATTGGCTTAGCCGGATGGTATCCGATGAGAGGCTCTGCGGCACCGTTGGCGATTGATGTTATAGTATCTCCAACGCGACATTCACCAACGTATTTCAGTCCAGTGGCGATATAGCCGACTTCACCCGCTGTCAATAATTCTACTGGGTGGGGATATGGTGAAAAATAGCCGACTTCTAGTGCCTCAATTTCAGTGCCCTGTCCCATCAACCGAAGCTTATTTCCTTTAGAGATTTGACCGTCAGTTACCCGAAGATAGGCGATAACTCCTTTATAAGAATCGTAGTGTGAATCGAATATTAGTGCCCGAAGAGGTAGATTAACATTGCCATTTGGTGGAGGTATACGTTTGACTATTTCCTCAAGTACCAGTGGCACACCCTGACCGGTCTTGGCACTGATCGAAAGTACAGTATCCGGCTTATATCCCAGCACGGATTTAATCTCCTCAAGAACATGTTCAGGTTCGGCAGCAGCCAGGTCGATTTTATTAAGGACAGGGATGATTTCCAGGTTATGCTCCATGGCCAGATATACATTTGCCAGTGTTTGAGCTTGTATTCCCTGTGTTACATCTATAACCAGTAATGCTCCTTCACAGGCAGCAATAGTGCGTGAGACCTCATAGGAGAAATCCACATGACCTGGCGTATCAATAAGGTTGAGGCGATAATTTTTACCATCTTTAGCATGGTAATCAAGGCGAATGGCCTTAGCTTTGATAGTGATACCACGTTCCCGTTCCAACTCCATGCTATCCAGTACTTGTTCGATTATATCGTCTTTGCTCATAGCACCGGTTAACTCGATAAGTCGATCAGCCAATGTAGACTTGCCATGGTCTATATGAGCGATGATGCAGAAATTTCTGATCATTGATTGGTCCATTATTCTTTGTAAAGTCTCCTAGATCTTTCTTAAAGGGATTTTGCTCGTTCTATTTATCCGGTGTTTTGTTGAAACTAAGCTGGCAGGAATTGATGAAAAACCTCGTTTCCTAATAGCCTGCCACGGCGAGTCAGGCGCATATGACTCTTAGTTTGCTCCAGTAATCCCAAACCAGCAAGATGATCGACCTGGCTGCTGTATTGACTTAATAAATCAATACCGAAACGGCCATGTATTTCATTGAGTGATACTCCTTGACTCAATCTCAATCCCAGGATAACTGACTCGGCGAGTTGTAACTTTGAGTCAATCTCCTCTTCCCAATCTATCACCCATTTTACATTGCTGTAAAATTTGCTCAGATATTGGTCCAGGTCGCTGGTATTAGCCAGGCGATGATTATCAAGATAAGAGTGAGCGGCTACACCTATTCCGAGGTAGGGTAAGTTTTGCCAATAAACCAGATTGTGTTTACATTCGTAGCCCTCTTTTGCCCAATTCGATATCTCGTAGTGTTGATAACCATGGTTTGCTAGCAGGTCCTCTGCCAATTCGTATTGCTCAGCACTGATATCGGGGTTCAGGGCAGGGAGTTCTCCTCGCTCAATTTTATGATATAGCGGTTCGTTGCCATCGAGTGTAAGAGGGTACAGAGATATATGCTCGGGGTTCAATTCTATTGCTTCAGCCAGGATAGCTCGCCATTGGGAAACAGTTTGCTGTGGTATGCCGTAAATTAAATCTATGTTTAGATTGGTAAAGCCTGCGTTCCGAGCTAAGAGCACTACCTCTCTTGATTCTGCTGCAGTATGAATGCGTCCTAGTAACGTAAGTTCGCTATCATTCAGGCTTTGTATGCCCAGGCTCAAACGATTGATACCTGATTTTCTGATGGCTGTAAGATATGATGTATCAACTGTCCCCGGGTTTGCCTCCATTGTTATCTCTGCTGCCTTGTTTATTATATTGAGAGAACCAATAGTGGATAGGATGTCTTCTACCTGTTCGTTAGAAAGCAGGCTGGGCGTACCACCGCCGAAATAAATCGTATTTATGTGTTTGTCGGTTGCGCGCAGAACTATCTCTTTCTTGAGTACTCCTAAGTAGGCAATGATATCGGTATCACGACTTGTATATGACACGAAGGAGCAATAGTTGCATTTGCGCCGGCAGAAGGGGAAATGAATATATAGCGCAATGTTTTGTTCTGGCAAATCTTGGTTTAGCATTTATATTTTAACTAAAGACGCACGCAGTGTTCAATTATAACAAATCTAACAAACACCGCTCCAAGATTGTGATTGTTTCTTTGACTGTTTTTGCATAATGTTGACCTTATTGTTTTCTCGGAATACACTGTTATAAGGAGTCTATAGAGAGTGTCGGTTATGGGAGCTTTTTTTACCAATATGTCGGTGCCCATGCCTCTTTACAGGAAGGTATATCTGGTCTTTCGCAATAACTTCATCAAGATATTGAAGAGGCAAAGATGCTGCGGTCATCCTGGTGAGCCCGGTTGCTGACAAACAGCAAACACATCTCCTGGGCAAGGAGAACTAAGCAAGAAATAAATGACTATCACAGAACTGTATGTGAATGGTAAAAGACTGACTTGTCATGTCAGATATAAAAATATTCATCATGCTTATCTAAGAATTAAACCAAACCTTCATCTGGAAATTAGTCTGCCGCGTAATAGAACAATCAGTGCCGATAGCTTGCTCAGGGATAAGCGCCTATGGATTGAGAAAAAAGTTAAGGAATTATCCCGGATAAAGAGAATTTTCAACGATGGTAGTGTTTTGTATGGTGGCGAATATATCAGAGTTGAAGTTCGAATGGAAGAAAAACCTTATGTGGGAGTGAGATGGGATAAGAAATGTATTACCGTTTATGGAGCACCGGACAAAAAGAATGATGAATTACTGGTTGATTTTCTGGCTAGTCAGACTCTGGCATATGTTCGCCCAAGAGCTGATGAATTCTCCAAAGAGCTGGGGGTGAATTGCACTAGTGTTTCCACCAAAAAGATACGGAGTTGGGGGTACTGCACCAGGCAGGGGAATCTATCATTCAACAGGAAGCTTATTTGTTTACCCGAGCGCCTGGTTGATTTTGTTGTCTTTCATGAGGTTCTGCACCTTAAGTACTTTAATCATTCAAAACAGTTTCGGGAGACTATGACAAAACGTTTTGCAGATTATAGGGAACTCAAAGCCTTGCTGAAAACCTATGTTACGTATTAGAGATTGTTTTGTAATCAATGTGTTTCCTCTTTATTGTATTTCCAGAGAGTTATTTTCTTTCTTACAAAATAGAAGTTAGCAACTAGTGCGAAATTGACGAACGGAGCTATAAATTATAAGTGTTATTTATTAAGACAAGTTGATTAGCCTGTTTGAGTACGTGACAAATCTTATAACATTATATTATTATTAATTTTCGCTTGGGCTGTAAAAATGCTTAGAAATTCCTGATTCAGCGGTTTGCCCAAAATATAAAGTAAAAGGAGGTATATTCCAATGGCGAAGACACTACAGGAATTAGAATCAGAGATCATGGATTTGAAGAAGCAAATGGCCGAATATGGACGTGTAAAGGACCTTATGGATATATGGAAGCTGCATTCTAAATATGCTCATTTATATCAGATGTTCAAGAGGTCGGAGATACCAAATCTGTTTGCACAGAAAACGCCGGGCGTAACTTTGGAAATAGAAGAAAGTGGCGTTTATGAGGGTATTGAGGGGGTTAAAAAAGTATTTGCAGGAAAGTTTCATGAAAATAAGGTGAGACCGATTCCAGGCTTTATGGCGGCTCATATGGTTGTTAATCCCATTGTTGAGATAAATAAAGATAGAACCAGAGCAAAGGGAATTTGGTTCTCTCATGGGTGCGTGTCTCTGCCGCTTGATGATAATAAACTAACTGCGGCATGGTGCTTTGGTAAATATGATATGGAGTATGTAAAAGAAGATGGAGAATGGAAATTCTTAAAGCTAGCCTATCGTGGTATTTACATGACACCCTATCATAAAGGCTGGCTGGAAGACCCAATGCCATGGAGCATTCGTGATGTTGACAGTTTGGATTTTTGGCCGGATAAACCTACTACTCACCATCTTCCTTACCACCCCCGTAGAATAAACGCATTTGATGTGCCACCAATTCCGGAGCCGTATGAATAATCTTTAGTTTGCTTGCGATTATGCGCAGGGTTGAGATATGGAACAACTCAATTTTGTTGACAATTTGCGTAAGGTGAAAACGACGAGCTCAGGCTTTCTTTATGTTCGCATTAAAAACAAGTAATATGCTACTTCAGGATCCTTTTAAACAAATGGTAAGGATAAGCGGTTACTAATTTCTGGACTTTGGGCTGGGTTAATTGAAATTTTTAATGTCTTTGTTTAAGCTCTCAATGAGCGTTCTTAGAATAACTGCTATTTTCCCCCGATCACTTTTATTGATACATGAGGTAAAAATATCGAAGAACCGGTCATGAGACGAGCGGATTTTTCTGGCTAGAGCCCAACCTTTCGCTGTTAGACTAACTATCCTTTTCCTGCGGTCATTATCGGCTTCTTCACGTGATATTATTTGACTTCTTTCAAGTTTTGAAAGGGCCAAAGCAGTTGCCTGTCTGGTCCTGCCCAGGTGCTTTACCAACCGCTTCTGGGGTAATGTGCCACCGTTCTCAAACAACGCATTTATTATAGATACGCTCGGTTGCCTGATATTAAAATTCTTATGGAGTTTATTCGTATATGATTCTATGGCAATGGAGGCGTCAATAATTGCATGGAAAGCTTCAACTACTTCATCAGAACGCAAGTTAACTATAGTACCTTTAGGTGATCTTGTTGGTTTGGCGCTAATTTTGGGTAGAGGTTTTGTCTTTGACATAGGTGTTTATTCTAGCTGTTAATATTATTAAGTGCGTGCATTATAGGCAATTTGTGCAAAATAGTAAAGTCTTTGCTAATTAGCGAAGCATTTAATAAGCCTTTGCACAATATATTTTCCATGTATGGTAAAATTAACGCTGGCCTTTCAGATTGATATTGAAGCCTTGGTAAACAAAAATATTAGACACAAATGTCTACTGGTTTATTGCGGAATAAACGAAACTCGGGTTGTGTGTTCTGTTAGCTCTATCATATTTTATGCTATCTGATAATTAGTTAAAGGAGAGATGAATGTTTACTGGTGAGAGAATTGTAGTTAAAGAGCGATCTGAAAAAACAACCATAAAATCTCTTGGTCTCGGCGGTATAATCAGTGGTGGAGCTCCCTGTGCAGTCGATTACAGAGATGGGAAAATAGTCAGGATTAGGCCATTACACTACGATTGGAAGTATGACAAGAAATCATTCAATCCCTGGAAAATTCAACGCAATGGTAAGACTCTGGAGCCACTTATAAAATCGGCCCCTTCTCCATTTTCTTTAGCTTATAAAAAGCGGACCTATTCTCCCAACAGGATCAGGTATCCCTTAAAGCGGGTTGATTGGGATCCTAATGGCGAGAGGAATCCGCAGAATAGAGGCAAGAGTAAATATAGAAGAATCTCTTGGGACGAAGCCGCCGGAATAGTAGCAGATGAGATCAAAAGGGTAAATAAGAAATATGGCCCATATTCTATTTTGGCGCAGGTTGATGGACACGGCGAATGTAAAATAATACATTCTGCTCATGGTTGTTCTACTTTACTTCTCGAAAAGATGGGAGGGTATACGCAACAGATAAGAAATCCTGATAGCTGGGAAGGTTGGTACTGGGGTTCAAAACATGTGTGGGGCGATGGAGTTATCGGGATGATGGCTCCACCGGAGAATACCTTGAAAGATGTGTCCGAGAATTGTGATATGGTATTGTTCTGGGGAGGTGATCCTGAAACAACCACCTGGGGTTTTAGTGGACAGTCTGCTACACGTATATGCTATTTCTGGTCGGAGGCCGGAATAAAACAATTATTTATCTGTCCCGAACTGAATTATGGAGCTGCGGTTCATGCCGATAAATGGATACCGATATTGCCCAATACTGATGCTGCTCTGCAACTGGCAATAATATATATGTGGATCACTGAAGGTACCTATGATAAAGAATATGTGGCAACTCATACAGTAGGCTTTGATAAGGTGGAGGACTATGTCATGGGAGGGGAAGATGGAATTACCAAAACACCGGAGTGGGCGTCTTCCAAATGTGGTGTTCCGGAGTGGACGATTAAGGCATTGGCGAGGGAATTTGCAGCCAGGACAACATCGATAGCTCATTATTATGGTGGTGGCATGATACGCGGGCCATTTTCTCATGAGCCTGCTAGGTTAGAATGTATATTGCTGGGCATGCAAGGGCTGGGCAAACCAGGAGTGCACCAATGCCAGCTAGGTTATACCGGCTTGCCCAGGGCAGATATGCCTACATTTAGTAGCGCTATACGGAAAATGGGTTATATTAAGCCCGAATCATTAGGTCGACTGGATAAGCCTGGCTATCACACTTTCCTGGTTTTTACCAAGCAGCATATTCCTAAAACTCTTATCCAGGATGCGATTCTTAATCCGCCCGTTACTTATTGGGGTACTGGAGCGATTGCAGCATTGCCCGAAGATCAGTTCGTAAAGTATACATATCCCATACCTGAAGAAGATGGTGGAACTGAGATCCATATGATCTGGACTGATACCCCTTGTCGCACCACCTGTTGGAATGATGGGATGAAAACTGTAGAAGCACTCAGAAGCCCGAAAATAGAATGCATTGTTGCTCAGCATCCCTGGCTTGAGAATGATACCCTCATGGCTGACATAATCTTACCAGCTGATACTACATTGGAGGAAGATGATATAGTACCCAATACCAGACCGGGTGAAGAGTTTTTATGTGTGGGGCTCCAAAAGCGAGCTACTCAACCATTAGGAGAATCCAAAAGCGACTATGGGGTGGTGTTGGAGGTAGCCAGGAAATTAAATAAGTACGAGGAAATTACTGAGAGCAAAACCGTTGAAGAATGGATAAAGACTTATTTTGAGAACATGGGTTTTTCGAATTACATCAGTTGGGAAGAATTTCAGGAAAAACAATACTTTGTTATTCCAACTGCATCGGATTGGGAGAAAGACCCTCCCGGTTTAAGGGAATTTTATGAGAATCCAGAAAAAAGTCCTTTGCCAACGCCATCAGGGAAACTGGAATTCTATTCCGAAAGATTGGCCAAGCATTTTCCTGATGATAGAGAGAGACCGCCTGTACCACACTGGATTGAAAAAAGTGAAACTCATGATGAAAGAATTTCCAGCGAAAGAGCCAGGATGTTTCCTTTGCTTATGATGTCTAATCATGGAAGGTGGAGAGTTCACTCTCAATGTGATGATATATCTTGGACCAGAGAAGCTTTAACATGCAAAGTAAAGTGTGTGGATGGGTACATGTATGAGCCCATCTGGATAAATCCTTCAGATGCAGCTAAGAGAGGTATAGAAAAAGGGGATATAGTTAAAGCATATAATGAGCGGGGCGCCGTTCTCTGTGGTGCACTTGTTTGGGAAAGGATGATGCCCGGCGTAGTGTATGTAGACCATGGGGCGCGGGCCGATTTTATAATTCCGGGAAAGCTGGATAGGGGAGGTGCTGTTAACCTTATAAGCCCTCATGGCATAGCATCAAAGCATTGCGGAGGACAGGCGACTAGCGGTTATCTGGTTGAAGTCGAGAAAGTGACCATGTCTAAGATGGAAGAATGGAAGAAGCAGTATCCCGAGGCATTCGAGCGAGAATATGACTCAGCTTCAGGGCTATGTTTTAATGCCTGGATTGTAGAGGACGAGTAGACGTTGAGTCTCTATTGGTTAGGTTAAGAGTAAAATGAGTTAGCCTGTAAAACACTTGACAGTGTCCTTGTTATCAATTATGCTGTTGCAGAAAATTTAATGCTTGATGCATAAAGTGAAATTGAACCATAGCCTTTAGTAGTGAAGTCTTGTGTTCTGATGATGTATTGCCTTGAAGAGAGTATGTTTTCTATTTGATGGTGTTTGTCCCTTTTGTTATTAAATTGGTGAAGGGGGTGATACTAAAAAACAATTTAGGTTTCTAAAGTGTTATTTTAAAAGCGAATACGGATGGTTGTTTTATTAACTCTTTTGTTTAGCACAAAGTAAGGAGGGAATTGATGAAGAAACTGTTTTTGATACCGGTGGCGGTTTTGCTGTTGGTGGGTTTGATTTTAGGCGGCTGCACCCAGCCAGCCCCGAGTACTCCCGCGCCGGCACCGACACCGACTCCGGCACCGGAGGCGAAGAAACCTGTAGAACTAAGCATTGTTATGTTTATACCCGATATACCGCCGGGCAATGCCTGGACCCATATGCTGGCGGACAAAGTTGCCAGCAAGTCGAAGGGGGAACTGACCATAAAGATAGTAGGCGGACCTGAAGCGATACCTACGCCGGACCTGCCTGCTGCTGCACAGAGGGGTTCGGTTGATATAGCCAATGTTATGCATACTTATGCTGATACGCTGGCGCCGGGGATTGACTGCATAGGGCGAGCGGAATATGCGCCTGCAGAGCTGCGCGTTAATGGATGTCTGGACTATGCGCAAGAACTTTGTAATAAGGCTGGTCTCTACTATCTGGGAGCGTCATCGCCATCTGAGCCGCAGCAGCAATTAGCTTTATTTGTGAATAAAGAAATCAAAACATTTAACGACTTAAAGGGGCTAAAGATTGCGGCACCCGGCGGCGACCATAAAGCGATGATCGAGGCATTTGGATCCACTTGCTTACCGATCAATTTCATGGATTTCTATACTGGGATGGAACGAGGTACCATAGACGGATACACAATTGGTGTTCCCGGCATTCAGGATTTCGGACTTGAGCCGGTAACTAAATACATGCTTGATGAGTTATTCACCTCAAATGGCGCTGCATTTCTGGTGAACATGGAGAAATGGAATAGTCTGTCGCAGGCACATAAAGATATTTTGACCGAGGCAGCCAAAGAGACGGAAATTGAAGGTGTTCAGGTGTACAAGGATTTGTGTGATAAGGTAAGGAAAGAGATCAGTGCGGCCGGAGTAAAAGTTATCACATTTGCCTCGCATGACGACTCGGTGAAATATTATAAAAGTTATCGTGATGCCATGGCAGCAGATGACCTGAGTAAAAATGCTAATGTGGCTAAATTTCAGAAATTTACTTTAAACCCGGACTTTTACCGACTTAAGTAAGCTGGATACTAAGGTCACGTTATTGTACTAGTTTGCTAGCTAGAGATACGATACAGGTTGACTGAACGAGCTCTGCGCATAGTGTGTCGATAAGAGTTAAGTATTTGAGCGCTATGCGCAGGGTTAGTTTTCTCTTGTAATTTTTCTGAGGAAAGCTTCGATAATGAAAGCAGGCGAGAGATTCTGGCATATTTTTGATAAAGTCATTACCGTTTTCATGTTTTTTGCGGCAGCGATAGTTATATTTGATGCTGTGGCAGTTACCCTGGATGTTATATTTCGATATACACTCTCGATAACCTGGGCTGGGCTATTTGAAGTCACCGAATACACAATACTGTGGATAACCTTTCTGGCAACGACCTGGGTACTGAGAGCCAATATACATGTACGCACCGAGATGGTGGTCAACTTCTTAAATCCGAGGCATAAAGCATTAACCAATATAGTAGCATCCATTATCGGCATTTTTCTTTTAGCCTTTATGACCTGGTATACCGCCAAGTTAACCTTGCATGACATTCAGACAAATTTCGTTCTGTCATCGGTTTTGGAGCCGATCAAATGGCCTATAGAAATAATTATACCCATAGGCTTTTTCTTGCTCTTGCTTCAGCTAATCAGGAATGTCCATGGTTATCTGGTTAACTGGAGGGCCACTTACGGAAGGCAACAGACGTTATCGGACAGCATGAGTGGAGGAAAAAGCTAATGGACTGGCCGCTGGCGATTCTGGCAATGTTTGGCATTCTGGTGGTGTTTATGGCCACAGGGATGCCGATAGCTTTTGCTTTTATGATTACCTGCGTAATCGGGTCGGTACTGTTCTGGGGAGGTATGGCGGGAGTTGACCAGCTTGCCATGAGTGTCTACAGTGCGGTGGCGTCGTGGGTACTTTTGCCAGTTCCATTGTTTATCCTGATGGGTAATGTAATATTTGAATCCGGGGTTGGTATGAAGATGGTGGATGCCACAGATAAGCTTTTAGGTCGTCTACCTGGCAGGTTGAGCATACTGGCGATAGGTGCCGGGACATTGCTGGGGACCATGATGGGCATCAGCGGAGGCAGCATAGCTATTCTGGGCAGGAGCCTGGTGCCTGAGATGACCAAAAGAGGCTACCATAAATCTATGAGCGTGGGGCCTATCGTTGCCAGTGGGACACTGGCGGTATTGATTCCCCCCAGTGCACTGGCAGTGATACTGGGAGCCATCGGCAGGGTTTCAGTGGGCAGGCTTTTAATCTCTATCATAGTGCCTGGATTGCTGCTGGCTGTACTATTTTGCATCTATATCATAATTAGATGCATGCTTAAGCCATCCCTGGCGCCTTCTTATGATGTAGGCCATGTTTCTGTAATGGAGAAGATAAATGTAACTTTACGTTATATATTACCGCTGGCTATAGTCATCTTTGCAGCTATCGGCGTTGTGTTTGTGGGTATAGCCACGCCCTCTGAGGCGGCAGCTCTGGGTGCTATTGCCTGCTTTATTCTGGCAGCTTTATATAAGAAGCTTAATATTTCAGTGGTTAAGACAGCGGCTATTGGAGCTGTGGAGATTATGGTACTGGTATTGATGATTGTTGTGGGGTCGATAAGCTTCAGCCGAATACTGGCCAGCAGCGGAGCAATTGCTGGACTGGTCAACCTGGCGACATCGTTAACCGTGCCTCCCATAGTAATCATAATACTCATACAGGTGATAGTGGTGTTTTTGGGCTGTTTTATGGACCCGCCCAGCATAGTCATGGTGGCGGCGCCTATGTTTATGCCTGTTGTTCAGGCGCTGGGCTTTGATACCTTGTGGTTTGCCACCATAATGCTGATTAATATACAGTTGGGATGTATCACGCCGCCTTTTGGATTGGATTGCTACACTATGAAAGCTCTGGCTCCGCCTGACGTGAGCCTGGGAGATGTCTTCCGCTACTCTATGCCTTTCTGCGGTATAGGCTATCTGGTTATGGCACTGATCATGATTTTCCCTGCACTGGCACTCTGGTTGCCCAATCTGATGAGTCGCTAGTATACCCCGATTCCTCAACTGGAATTACAGTACGTTACATAAGCTGTTTTAATCCTGTGTGAGCGTTAAGACTCGTGGAGATTAAGTCTGCTTTTGAGTTTTTTCTCTGCGAATTTCCATTAATATAAAATTGTGCTCTTCCCGGGCGAGTTTACCGTATGAAATAAAGCCACATTTTTGAAAGCATTTCTGTGCCCGGATATTCCAGTCCAGTGTCTTAAGATAAATTCTTTGCAGTTTTGTTTGCGAAAATATGTATTTTAAGGCAGTGTGTATGGCGTCGGTACCATAACTCTGGTTCCAGTAAGCCTTATCCCCGATCATAATACCTATCTCGGCATCTCCATTAGTATCGTCTATGCTAAAATAGCTGCAATTGCCGATGTGTTTCCCATCCAGCGTCTCAATGCCGAAATGGCAGGAATGACTGGAGTAAGAAGGCGCACCGGCTATTAGCCTGAGGTACTCTTCAAAAGAACTGGTTGTCGGCTGTGTGGCGTCAAGTCGACATAGCTCGCTGTCTTTACGCCATTTATAGTCGTTGAGAGCATCGCGGAGTCGCTTAGGGCGCAACCTTACTTTGTTGCCTGTCAAAGTCGGCGGTATACTTAGAGGCTCGGAGACAATGGGTCTTCGCAAAAATCAAGCTCCTTCAATGCTGATTTAGCAGCTCGACGGATTCGCTGCTCAGGATTTCTGGTTAACTTGTTCAGAGATGACCTGGCTTCTTCGTTACCTATTTTACCGATTGCTTTGATCGAGGCTTCCTGAACCCTGGCATCTTCGTCTCCGAGCATTTTTTGCAGGTCAGGCAGAGCCTCCTCAGAGCCTATTTCACCAATAGCATTTACTGCTTCATATCTTAATTCGGCGTTATTATTTCTCAGCTCGGCTAACAAATCAGTAAGCCAGAACAAGTTGCAGTTGCGTCCCATAGCACGTAAGGCACTGGCTTTAAGCTTTATGTTATTGTTGTGGTAGGCGTCTTCTATCAGTCCTTTAGTTCGGGGCATATTGAGGGGGGCAATGGCTTCTAATGCCAGGCTCTGCATTTCAGTTGATGTAAATTTATCATCCAGGACTGCCAGCAGAGCATGGTATACTTTTTCAGTAGAAGATGTTGACAGCTTGCCCATTTCTCCCATCATGGCGAATTTGCCTAAAGCTAAAACAACGGCTTCTCGAACTTCTACAGAGCCATCTTTTTCTAATAATTGTATCATTGGATGGATATACTCATAATTCTCTTCTTCTTCCAGCCCAACAATAGCGCCCGCCCTGATCTTGGGATCGGGGTCGCGAAGACAAAAACGAAATATTTCGCTGAAGTTCAAGCTGAATTCACTCTGCCCCAGTCTAATTAAATTAAGTATGATCTCCCTCTTGCGTTCGGCGTTTGTTTTTCGCCAGAATTGTTTCAGGAATTCCAGGTCATCATTGCTGAGATTGGACAGACGGCTTAATTCCGATGTAGCCAGAGGCTCGTTATGGTCTAAGATTTCTTCTATGTACTTTTTATTTGAGGAGGTCTCCGATGTCATCTAGTTCTCCGCATTTTCTCCTTCTTCTTCATCATCTCCCTCGTCATCTCCCTCATCTTCTTCATAATCATCCTCTGGTGGCCATACTGGCTTGGTATAGCTGGTGATAAATTCCTGCATAGCTTCAGCAGCTAGTTTTTTCATTTCCTCATCAGTCTGACTGGCAATGCCGGAAAGTTCAGCCAGATCGATTTTGATGTTAAGCATTTGACTCATTACACCTAAAATAGCCAGTGCAGCTTTGGGATTTGGTATGCGAGTGGTATACATGGGAACCTCACCTAATAAACAAATGCCATCTATCCCTCGTTCTTTAGCTACACCAAGGAACAAACCGTTAAGTCCGGCAATCTGGATATCGCCGCGAAGAACGATATCATATTTTTTAAGTTCTTCTATCAAATCCTGATTTGTAGCTGCTCCCCAAACCCTGGGCATTTCAGTATGATGAATTTTGGCTATGGCAGCAGCGCAAGTGTATACCCTTTTAATATGAAGCTTTTTACTGATGTCCAGAACGCAATTGGACAGGTCGTAGCCTTTGGAGCTGGGTTGCTCGTTGCTGATAAATAGTATTAATCCCCTGTCTGAATCCGGGTTATGCCAGTAGTAGAATTTGCTTTCGGGGAACTGAGGCGCTTCGATTATATTGTTCTTGACCATAACGCCGATAGGATTGTAGAAATCGAAAGGCTCGATTATGCCAATCTCTTCAGCATTCAGTTTATCCTTGAGATACCTGGCGATTATCAGCGATACATTACCGATGCCGGGCCAAGAGGCAAAGAAATCACATTCTTTCGACTTTGGCTCTTTATAAAGCTTGATTGGGTTCTTAATATCGCTCATCTGTATTTATGATCAAAACCTTTAAGCACTATTTTGCTGTTACCGACAATCCGGAACAAAAGATACTGGGGGTTCGTAGAAACCCTTCCACCCATCTGACATCGTTTCCTATCGCTTCGATTTGTTTTAACGCCTGATATACATTGCCAGAAACCATGGTATCTTTTACTCTGCCTTTTATCTCGCCATTCTCAATTTTATAGCCCAGCAAGACATTGCCGCTGAAGTCGCCGTTCAGGATATTACCCTGAGTCGCTCCTATAAGTTGCTCGATTACCAGACCCTGTTTTACGCTTTTTACCATTTCGGAGAAAGATGTTTCGCCTTCTTTAATAATCAAAGAACTGATAGATGGGGATGGTAATCCTCCGCCTCGATTGCCATTGCCGGTGCTCCTGGTATTTGCCAGTCCCGCAGTCTGCAAATCGTATAAGAACTGTGATACTATTCCGTTTTCAATGAGAGGTGTCTTTTGACCTGGTACTCCCTCATCGTCACAAGGACAACTGGCTACCTGATAGGGTACCGTAGCATCATCCCACATGGACAGCTTTTTGTCAAAGACCTGTTGCCCCAGCTTGTCTTTCAATGGCGAAGCTCCCATAAATACAATTTTACCATTGAAGGCGGTCATCAAGGGGCTGATTAAAGCGCTGGCTACTCCGTTTGGTTTGAAGATTACAGGCATGGCTTGGGTTGCTGATTCCGCTTTGTTTTTTGCCAGTTCCAGTTGAGTAATCACCTCGTCAGTTAATGCTTTGAAGTCAAGCGTGGGGTGACATGAGCTCTGGCTGTCACCGACAAAGAGCATTTCACTATCCAGGACGATAATGCCCTCGATACCCACAGAGAAAAAACTCTTTTCGTAGCCGGCTTTGCCGCCATTGGAATTGGTGATGCGGACTGATGCTGTGCCTTTACCTATAGAAGCCTCACATAAAATTTCAGGAGTGTGTTTTTTTATAGTATTAATAAGTTGCTCACCGATTTGTACCATCTCGTCTATAGTAATCTGCTCCACCTTTGGGTCATATATTTCTACCCCGGGATAGGAGTTCAGCCCTGGAAAATCGAACCGGGCTGCTGCGCCGAAATTACAGGTTTCCATAGCCATATTTATCAGTGTTTCAGGATCGACCGAGCCGGAAACCTGGGCGAAGCCGATTTTCCCATCTTTAATTAACCTCAAAGCGGTAGAGGTGCTTTCCTTGGTCTGTATTTGCTTTAGCTGGTTTGCTTCGAATTTAACCGGTGTTCTCTGAGAGGTAACCTGGAAAACCTCGGCCTGTTCGGCTACCTTTTTAGCTTTAGAGAGTATCTCTTCCATTTAGCTACTGTCCCCCGATAAGGCACTGACGGATTCTTATGTGTGGGCTTCCATTGGACACGGGCAAAGGCGATTGCCCGGCTTTGCCGCAACCGCCCCCCTGATTCATATCGAGATCATTGCCGATGGCGTCGATATTATTCAAAGTGGTAAACACATTGCCCGTGAGCACCACCGGCTGAAGCAACTCTGCTACCTTGCCATTACGAATCATATAGGCTTCAGCCGCAGAGAAGGTGAACATCTCCAGGCTGGTAGTGCCTCCATACCAGTCCTTAGCATATATGCCTTCTTTGATATCGCTAATCATATCCTGGAAAGAAATCGTTCCGGGCTCAATAAAAGTATTTGTCATCCGGACTATGGGCGGAAAGGAATAATTGATGGCACGGGCGTTGCCTGTAACCTTTTCCCCCATCTTGGCGGCGGTCTCACGAGAATGAAGCCTGCCTTCTAAGATACCTTCCCGTATCAGATATGTCTTGCTTGCCGGGACGCCTTCATTATCATACTTGTAGCTTCCTCGTAAGCCTGGTACCGCAGCACCGTCAACTATATTCAGTTGCTTACCGCCGAACTTACGACCCAGTACCATAATATCCCGCAGTTTTTGATTTTCATAGACATGGTCAGACTCGGATAAATGCCCGAAGGCTTCGTGAACAAAGACTCCAGCCAGTACCGGGTCCAGCACAACGGTATATTCACCACCCACCGCCTGCGGCGCTGAAAGCAAATTGACTGCACGCTGTGCCAGGTCCTTTACCTGGTTTTGTAGACCTTCCACCGCAGCAAAATCACCGTTACTGCCCAGACTCAGCCCGACCTGTCTGACAGTGCCATCCTGTGCCGCTATAGAGGCCAGACGCAGGCTGACATCTACCCTATTCTGTTCGATATAAGCTCCCTCGGAACTGGCGAAGGTTGTCTTCTTACGCCCGTCCGAGTAACTGATATTTGATGTCTGGATTTTGGGTGTGCTCAGGATAATATCGTTATACCCGTCGAACAACTGTTTCTTAAAAGAGAGAGGAATAGAAGCCGGGTCTTTTTTGATTTCGGCGGTTACGATATCAACCACCGGCTCTACCGGGCTGAATTCGCTATTTCCCTTGCCTACAATTCTGGCCTGAGCCACGGCTAACTCGACTTTCTCCTGTAATCTATCGAGGTTATTGAAGCTGACAAAACCCCAGCCCCCTTTGACCAGGGCACGGACATTGCCTCCGATGCTGGAGGTTCTGCCTATTTCTTCCAGCCTTGGGCCTCGGTAGATAAGCCGGGTCGATTGGCCTTCCTCAAACCTGATCTCAATATAGTCGGCATTATGTCCTTTTAGAATGTTAGCTAGTTTGTCGCGCATTTAGGTGTTCTCCAGAGTTTATCTATTGTAGCCCTATTACTATCCAGAGGCAAGACAATTATCTTCCCGGAAAAGAAACCCCCTCTCTCCTGGCGAAGTAGAGAGGGGGCAGGGGGTGAGAGGTTGATACTCACCCCAATCCCCTTTCGAGGATTAGGTTCTTTCTGACTTGGGTTGAAACAGAAGCTACCTGGAATATTTACAAGACAGGGTTTCAATCCCCTTTCGAGGATTAGGTTCTTTCCGACGTAGCGAGAACCAGAGCCACCAATAAAAGAATAGGAGAGTGAGTTTCAATCCCCTTTAGAGGATTAGGTTCTTTCCGACAAGACTTTAAGAGGGTGTTAAAGGAGTAAAGATATGAGTTTCAATCCCCTTTCGAGGATTAGGTTCTTTCCGACACAGAAGACTCGGAGGCTAACCATGAATGAAAGAATAGGTTTCAATCCCCTTTCGAGGATTAGGTTCTTTCCGACCATAATGGAACGATTGATGCTTAGTGATGAGGAGATAGAGGTTTCAATCCCCTTTCGAGGATTATTGGTTTACTGAAAATATTCTGTTGTTAAAGTGCTAAGGCTCAAAGTGGGCCAGCGCTTGGGGGTAATAGTTGGTTAGAATACTCTGTAATCTATTGGCATGATTTTTTACTATGGTATTACATCAATTCTCACTTGTCCAAATCCTTTGGATTTGTATCCCCCCAGGATTTTAATAGCTTTGAGACGCTCGATGATATAAGTGTTTATGACTTCTTCGGGTGAGTAGTTCTTATCTTCTAACCACTTATCACCGTCAGAGCTGCTTATAGGTCTAGGTTTACCTAGTTGCCATCCTAATATGGTGTCCTCAAATAATATCATTAGATTTCCTGTAAACTTGGTAGCACTAGGTATTAGCTGGTATGGTCTGTTGGTTCCTGTAACAACAGTACTTCTTGCTCGGTCAATCCTGGAAGAATAGAGTTCAGAAGGAGATATCTCTGAATACAGGAATGGCACGCGTACAAAGCCACCTAGGCCCATTGTTCCCAGGAAATAGCAGACGGGGCAAATACTATGTGGGCCTGCTTTACCTCTCTTTGTACATTTCCAAATTAATACAGTTTTATTGTCTTTACCCTTTCTTTCATCGCTTTCACATGGGTAGTGGCAGGTCTCGTTTCTATATTTCTTACTGTCGACCAAAGCTTTTTCATCATCACTAAACTTTGTTGCTGGAATGCAGGGTTGAAACCCTAGTTTTGTATCAGGCCATGATTTGGATTCCTTGTCATAATGACTATCGATTAAGAATTGCTCTATAGCAAAACGCAATGCACCCTTTAAGGAAGAGCCTGGCACCGCTACTTTATCCCCTACCATGGCCACAGGATTGTGGATTCCAGAAAGTGGGTCTTCTGGTCCTCCTATTCTAAGCGGTTCGATAGTCTCCAGTTCAATCTTGTACATTCTCTCGGTAATCATTCTATCCCTCCCTACTGTATTTAATAGAATTTAACGTCTTAAAAATTAAGCGTGCTACCCGGCGGTTTGATTTGATGTCCGGATACCCTTCCATCTTGTCTAAAACTTTCAGCAGAGCTGTTGCCTGGGTTTTAAGTTCATAACGGTTTTGCTTTTCCAGAAGGTAGGTTTTGGCAGTTCCCCAACCATGCTTTTCTAACACATTGGCTACATCGTCAGCGAGCCCTGTCAATCGCGCCCTCATTATCTCTGGGTCATTTTTGATTTGTGATATCAATTTCTCTACATTGTCCAAACTATCCCCCCTTTTTGGGATATATTAAAAATTCGGGTGCTATTACCAAACTGTTTTCAAAAAGCGAAAGCACGTAGGTGCCAGTTGTTGGAGAACTCGGTTCGAATAAATAGCCATAGACTGGTTGAAGTACGTTCCTGATTCCAAAGATTTCCTTTCTATTTAAAGGAATTCTGGTTCTTAACAGCCCCTGTATAGGGGGCTTTTCTTCCAGAACTGCAAGTTTAGTCAACTGGCATAGGCCGAAACCCTTGGAAATTAGCGCTCCCATATATATCTCGAATCTTTCGGGTAGATTTAAAATTTGGTCGTTTACTATCACAAATACCGTGCCATGCACCTTGCTCAAGAATTCCAGTTTGATAGGAACTTTACTGATTGACTTTGCCTTATCCCTAGGAGAATAGGCAAAGTAGTTAGTTCTATTGCATCCATTGTTTTCAGCTAGATAGCCCGCAGCATGAATTTGCACACTTCCAAATTTCTTTCTTAGTGCTCCGCTTATCTGGCTATAGGGTATAGCTGTTTTGACACAGGGTCGGAAAATCCCACCTTTGGTTCTTTCTCCCATACACAAGGCGTCAGAACGAAGCTCGTACTTAATAAATGCTGCCATCTAATCCTCAATCAACTTGGTAAATGTTAATATGCTGCGAAAATCCAAAACTGGACGTAACTCATTATCCAACTTTGAATACGTGCTAAAATCTTCTTTATCACTTCTGTCTTTAAAGGTTAGCTCTGCCAATTTAATAGACACTTCTTCCACTTTTGCAAGTTTGTGAAGAGATGATTGGCGATATTTCATACTTGAGTTAGCAACTAGGGCAGGCAAAGCAGTGATTGTTGACTGCATTGTTCCTCGGTTGACGATAGATACATAGATATCGTCGTCCGCTTTTTCTATGTTGCGCCAGACCTCAGAGAATGGAAATTTGAGATTAGCACATACTATGGTGAACTTTAAAGGAGAAGGTGTGATTTTGAGAAAATTAGGTAAGAATTCTTGCAGGAGACGGTAATAAATGCCTAGCAGTTTCAAGGACTCGCCGAGTCTATTAATCTTTAGGCAGAAGAAATCATCTAACAGGACCTCGACATCTTCATAGTTAAAACTACTTAAAATATCTTTTTGGATAGATCGTAAAAATTCATTGTAGTCGTCTTGAAATTCACGAATTACCGAAAATCGTATCTCGGTAGGGGAAGATGTCTGGAAAGTAGAAGAGTAAATATGGCTAAGAGTTGAAAGCAAGTGATCAAAGTTAAGTTTTATCTTAAGCCAAGCTACGTTGGAGGTTTGATTATACCACCATGTGCCAAGTTTTGGCAGTTTTGGCTCTTTAGACCTGATATTAAAGCAGGTTTCACAAAGTTCCTCTCTAGCTGATTCCTGCAAAATGTCCTGTAGGTTTTCCCTATCTGATTCGCATAAGAGTTCTACGACAGTCGCAAGAGGATTATTAGTAATTAGTTCGGTACAATCTGAGCAGAGCTTTCTATGTGAAAGAATATAGTCATTGGGCCAATCCTTTGTTGCTTTTGCAGCTTGGCATAGACTACATATTGGCGGAGCAATTTGTGGAGGTAAATCATATAAATTATCATATTTGGGGCTTTTCATTGTTTCAGGGTTAGGCTTGATTTCATATAGTGGGCGTCTCGCCTTTACCATTTCAATCCAGAATCCTTTTTCTCGGGCTATTTGAGTTATATCTGAAATTTTCTGTTCTTCAGCAAGGATTAAATGAATCTCGTCTGATGTTTCGAAATATATATTGTCTCGATAAGCATTGAGAAGCTCATTCTTTAATTCTTCCAGCTCAGATAAGAAGTTCAAGTCTCGTGCACGAAATGGATTTAGGAAAGAATGGAGCTTAATTCGGACAATGGTGAGTTGCCATTGGCTCATTTTCTGGCCTATTAGTTTGTATATTTCACTTTGAGTTTTGTTCTGTAAATCTTCGGTGACGACCTTAAATTCTGGATAACCTTTTAATAGTCTGTAAAACTGTCCGGTCAGACAACAATGTGTATATAGACTTGTGATATTCTTTCCTTGATGTGCATCTTCAGGTCGTTGTATTAGTAAACCTTTGTACTTTTCGAGAAATGATGTCCAGGAAGGGTCTGTTGCCAAAAACTGTAATAAGTCTATGATTTGCTTATTCTCTCCAAGCCTTACATCGGTGTGTTCAAGGATTTCATGTTTCCACATTTTGTGGGTTCTGAAAATGCCTGTGCCTTTTTCCTCCGCTGAAGGTCGGGAAAAACTGGAGGCTAAGTTATCCGCAATTGCAAGGAAAAATGTATCCGGTTCTGTTGGATAGAAATCAACCTGCTCCCAGCTTGGGGCTGGGCAGTGATGCGATAAAACTCCGCGCCATGTTTCTGTTTTGGGTAAGTATTTACTATAGAGATTGTACCTATCTTTATCCCATTTAGTGATATTGTAGTGATGCAAGTCAGTGAGTTTCAATACATCATGAAGTTCAGGCACAAGTCCATTCATTTCCCATCTCCGAGATCAACGTATTCTAGGTATTTATTCGATTCACCTGTCCCATGCCCATTGCGGTTTTAGCTCCAACACCAGCATAGCAAGCAAAGTTAGCTAAAGCATTAACAGATTTTTGAAATTCAGGTATAGATTTATCTGGAAGCCGATATTCAACGTTTCCCTTAAAACCAATCATCTTATATTTAGAGAAATGTATAAGTTCTGTACGTAAGTTGTAACTAGATACTTTGATTGTTGTAAATAGTCCTTGATATTCTTCATTAATCTTTTCATCTGAAAATGCATTCCATCTCTTAAGCAGTGAGGAGAAAACAAGCTTGGGTTCTGGGAACATTGTTTGGATTCCTTTTCCCTTGAAACAGGTCGGCGAAGCAAATTCTAAGGTTATCACGGGTTCAGCCAGTGCTTTGGTAAATAGGTTGTTAAAAGAGGTGATAGAATTGTTTTCGTTTTGTCCAAAATTCAATAGGTTTAAGGTTACAGGTTTTCCGGATAGTCTCAATATTTTGCCTTCGGCCATGCTTAGGAAGAAGGCTTGAACGAAGGCGGCTAATAATTCCTCAGTGAATGTGCAGATTCTGAAAGTCGCTGTTTTGCCACGATCAAGGAAGGAAAAACCTCCTCTTAGCTTATGCCCATCAATAAAAGGAGAAATTGAGAAAGGCTTTTGTTCATCTGAGTCATGCAATTCTGAAGTTTCGATTAACGATGACTGGCTCAGCACTGTAAAAACTAGGCCATGAAGTGCCTCGCCACCTAGACCTTTTAGTCTTATTTCGGCTTCAGTTGTCAACCCCACATTTAGACTCGCTATCAAACCACCTCTCCATTAATTGTTAGCTATGGGGGTCTAGTTATCTATATAGAAGCATAATGGCTTGCTCGGTATCTTTTTGGTGAATTATAACACTTTAGTCAATAAGAAAGTCATATATTATATTGGAATTTACAAGGAGAGTCGGGTGGTAGATTTTGCTCCTTCGACTGTGCTTAGTATATCGTAAGTATAACTTAGATTTCTCTGCTGGTAGTAAAAACTTAGCAGGTTATACAATTTGTTGAGCGCAGACCATATTGATGGAAAATGGTAAAAGTAGAAAAAGCAAGGTATTATAAGCAATTGTAATGTTTATAAGGAGGAAGTTAATATGAAAATCCTGGGTATTGTCTGTAGCGCACGCAAGGGTGGCAATACGGAGATACTGGTTAAAGAAGCTCTTGACTCGGCAGTAGAAACGGGGGCTCAGGTTGAACTTTTGTCGGTGGCGGGAAAGAACATTTCACCTTGTGATGGATGCGGCAGTTGTGCTAAGACTGGCATTTGCCATATCAAGGACGATATGCAGCACATATATAAACAACTTGAGTCAGCAGATGCTATCATATTAGGCTCTCCGGTATATTTTTGTAACGTAAGTGCTCAGGCCAAGGCCATCATGGATCGAACTTTTGCCTTTCTTCCAGGTATGAAGCTAAAAGGAAAAGTAGCAGCATCGATTCTGGCAGTGAGACGAGTAGGCGCAGGCCAGACGCGTAACCTGCTGTACGACTACTTTATGGTTCATGGAATGATTCCTGTTCGAGGAGCCATAGGATATGGCAGGGAAAAGGGTGACGTGAAACAGGGAGTGGGAGCCAGCCTGACCTTATCAGCTTTAGAGGAAGCCAGAATTGTAGGTACAGATATTGTATATATGGTACAGCAGCTTTCCAAACCTTAAGATTAAAACATGCTGAACTGATTATATTTTAATCCCGCGATTATCGTTGTCGTCGGCGCATCATAAATATCCGGAGTCCGATTAGGAGAACAACCACGACTACAATAATTATTATTAATGTGGTGGTTGTCATTAAAGCCGTTTTAAATTGAGTAGGTTCTGTCCAATCGCTTGCGTTATTGGCGCCATCGATAGCTCTTACTCTCCAGTAATATTCGCCCTGAGGCAAAGCCTCAGAATCGGTTGATTTATATTCGGATGCGGTAAGTCCCGATTTTTCAATTATACGGGTGTTGAAGTCCTCCGCAGAGCTTAATTGGAAATCGTAGGTAACACCGCTGGGGTCTGATACATCAGTCCAATCAAAATTAACCTTTGTATCACCGACAAACCCGACCCTGCTACCATCTGCCGGAGATTTAATTGCAGGTGCATCAGGAGAGGTTGTTTCCATGGAAAAGGCGGATGAGGCTGTTACGCTGGCAGCATCCGTAGCCACTATCTGGATTTGGCCGCTCTGGCCTTCCGGAGCTTTGAAACTGCCGGCAAAATTACCGGAGGCATCTGTGCTTACTCCGGTAAGCGCAGGAGTCTCAGCATAAGTTACGTTTACAGTTTGTGTTTTGCTGAAACCGGTACCGCTGATATTTATGGTATCGCCGACGTTACCGGTTGTCGGGCTTAGAACTATTTGAGCGGCTATATTTATAGTTTTGTCTGTTACTGAAGTCGCCGGGGTTGTCACGCCGTGTGCATCGATAATATGTGACCCGTTAACACTTGCCGGTATAGTGCGGGATAGCGACCATTGCCCCTTACTATCAGCGATTGTACTGTCGCCTAATGGGTTACCATCGTAAGTAACATAAATACCGGTTTCGTTCTGGCTGAAACCACTGCCGTTAATATTTATAGTTTCTCCAACATGGCCTGATTGTACATCGATGTTGACGGATGGAGATACAGTGAAGCTTATGTCTGTAATGTCACCTGCATCAGTAGTACTTCCTGAGGCATCTATTGTATGGATACCGCTGGAAGAGCTGGGGACAGTGAATTTAGAACTCCATGAACCCTTACTGTCGGCGGTAATTGCTGAGAGTACTGTCGTGGAGTCATAGGTCACAATGATGCTGGTTTCACTGGCAGCAAATCCTTTGCCGGTTACGGTAATTTGAGTTCCTACGCCACCGGATTGCGGACTGATACTGACTGCTGGTTCCACAGTGAATTTTTTATCTGTTACGGAGGAAAGAGTTGTAGTGTCTCCTGCGGCATCTATATCATGATCGCCTGTGCAGGAAGCGGGTGCAGCGAAGGTTTCGCTCCATGAACCATCACTATCTGCGGTTATACCTGTTTCCATATTGGTATCATCATAAGTTATGTATATATCAGTTTCTTCGTCATCGAATCCTGTACCGCTGACAGTTATTGTGGTACCTACTTCGCCTGAAGTTGGGCTAATGGTAATTGAGGGAAGAACCTCGAATGATTGGCTTAAGACCACTGTACCTGACGGGTTCTGTATCTGAACAGTATGTGAGCCGCCTGTTGTTTCTGGTACGGTAAAAGTTACAGTTCCGCTGGAAGGTACTGTGCCGCTGGAGTAATTTGAGCTGTCCCATTGAATTATATAAGTTTGGCTGCTGGTAAGGCCGTTTATTGTAACTGTGCTCTCTACAATACCCTGTACTGGGCTCATACTTACAGCAGCGTGAACAGGAGTTACCTTACCAAGACAAAATAGCAGAAGTAAGCTCAATAAAATATATAAGATTTTAGACTTCATTTTCACCTACCTTATAGCATGCTGGAATTTGGCTATTATTCTTGCTGTTTCGCAGGTTATTTTTCCTGACAATCGGTGTAGTGGCTTTTTGGAAACGAAGTAAGTGGATTGGCTCATACAAAGCCTGTCTTCCCACCAGGTCCAACAGGTGACCTCTTTGCATATTACCATATTACCTCTAACCTTGAATCAACACAAGTGCTTAATCAAGTCTTACGATATGGCATAGTTTCAACTTTTGATGTCTTCATTTTGATTCTCTCTATAAGCAGGTAAGGTGAAACTAAATCGGCTGCCTTTGCCCAATGTGCTTTCAGCTTTCAGGCTACCTCCCTGTGCCTCGACTAGTCGGCTGGCTATAGCCAATCCGAGCCCGCTGCCACCGGTGCTGCGCGATCGCGATTTGTCCACACGATATAACCTTTCAAAAATGTATGGTAGTTCATCAGCAGGTATACCTATGCCGGTGTCGGCTACACTCACTTCTATTTCGGCGTCTTTTTGAGTTACCGAAACTGTAATCTTACCTTTTTCAGGGGTGTAATTGATTGCATTGATAAGCAGATTACGGAGCACCTGTCCTGTTCTGTTTTTATCTATCAGGGCCAGGGATGGTGTTTTGGGTGGGTCAAACTTAATTTTAAGTTTCTTTGCTCTTATTTGAGGACGTAAGGCTTTTATTGCGGCATCGGCTGTCTCTCCAATATCTGTAATTTCTAAAGACAAACTTAACTCTCCTGACTCGGCTAAAGCTAGTTGATGAAGGTCCTCGACAAGCCTGGATAGCAAAAGGACTTCCTCATACATGTACTTTTTGTTGGCAGCGTCAGCTTGAATGACACCATCATATATGGCTTCAATGTAACCTCTTATGTTACAAAGAGGAGTTCTCAATTCATGAGCAATATCTGCTACCAGGTTTCTCCGTATCTTATCGGTGCGTTCTAATTCTTCTGCCATATAGTTGAAATCTTTTGCCAGTTCACCGATTTCATCTTTGGATTTTATTGTTACTCGTTGACTCAGGTCACCTTTTGCCAGGCGTCTGGTGGCATTAGCCAGTGACCGTATAGGAATTGCCATACTGCGTGACCAGAAGAACGTAAGCAGCGCTGCCAGCGCTATACCAAGCATACCACCCCACAATACAGCCCAGTTAATAGAGCCAAGAAGCTCATTAATTTCTTGTTGCCTTAGATCTTCCCATCTTGGTGGTGGACCGGGGCCAGGTGGTCCACTCCTATGTGGGTCCATTTTGGGTGGTGGATAAGGAATAGGTTCCAGAAGTAGTTCACCGCCAGTCTGCTTACTGGCTACGAAAATTATTCCTGATGGCGGACCAGGTGGTTGACCTGTTTCCTCCTTATCTATAGTTTCTATGTCTGTCTCAAGCCGGGGGTCTAACTGCTGTTCAAGGTAGGTATGCTCTGAATCTCCAACTACAGTGTCATTATCTAACACGATTACTCTTAATCCATATAGTTGGCCTATTTGTTCTACAGTAGGCTGTACTCCGTCCCACCCATCGTTGTCTTTGTAATATTGCTGTAGAATTTGTTGCATGCGGGTGATACTTTCGAACATTTCCTTTCCCTGGGAATGTCTGATCTCGGCATTGGCGCTGTTGCCGATAAATAAAGCTACTGCACCTATTCCAATACCTATGACCGAAATGAATGCCAGAAAAAGTCGCCAGCGGAAGCTGAGAATTCTCACTGATCCACCTTCATTGTATAACCCATACCGTAAATTGTATTAATGCACCGGTCACCTGTGGGTTCGACTTTTTTAAGCTTGCGTCTTAAATGAAGAATGTGAACATCCAGGGTTCTATCGAATGCTTCATAGTCTATACCGAAGGCTCTCTCAATGAGTTCTCCTCTGCTAAAGACTCTGTTTGGTTCCATTATCATGACTGAAAGAAGTCGAAATTCCGCAGGCGTCAGTTTAAGCGCTATATCTCCAAATCGGACCTCACGTCGCTCGAAGTCTGCTGTAAACTTTCCTCGCGTAACTTGTTTGGGACCGTTGGGTAACGGATCATGGCTGCAACGTCTGATTACTGCCTGAACTCTTGCTACTAACTCTTTTGGACTGAAGGGCTTGGTAACATAGTCATCAGCCCCCCTGGCAAATCCCTGTATTCTATCTGGTTCCAGTACCTTGGCTGTAAGCATGATTATAGGTACATCGGATTCTGAACGTATCTGTCTGCAGATTTCCAGACCGTTTAAATCTGGCAACATGACATCCAGTACCATCAAATCAGGGATCTGTTTTTTTGCCTTTTCTATGGCATCTAATCCATTGTATGACACATCCACGGCATAACCTGCTCTTTCCAGATAGAGTCTCACCAGGTTTGCCGTGCCAGCATCATCATCTACTATGAGTATTCTTTGCTTTTTGCTCATGATTCTTCGCTGTTAACTCGACCGGCGATGTTAACCTTTCCTTTATATATTTTAAATAAGTATTAACTAAAATTGTTAAATTCTTGTTAAGACGTATATGTTATTCAATTAAGAGGGTAACTTTCTGGATGGCTAAAGACTGTTTTGTTGGCCAGTGAAAGCAAATAACTTTTTTATTTTTTTGGTTATTTTATTGTTAACTGGATTTTAACAATTACCTTGTAAATTACATCTATATAACAAAATTTAAGGAGAAAAATAAAAGTGTTGAAAATCCCAAAAACATTCGTGATAGGCATTGTGCTTGCATTAATGTTAGCCAGCTTTGGCTTAGTCGGTTGCAGTACATCGTCTTCTACAACCGGTCAGCAAGCACCTGCTTCAAATGGCCAATCATCTCCTTCTGGCAATCAACAGCCATCTGGTCAGCCCGGTAAACAACCAGGTCAGAATGACCAGCAGATGGAAGAAATGCTTAGTAAAGCAGCGGAGATATTAGGTATCTCAGTAGATGAACTGACCAGCGCTTTTGATGAGGCGCGCAATAGCCAATTTTCAGGACAAGAACCGCCGTCAGGCCAGCCACCTCCCGAAGGACAAACACCACCTGAGGGACAAGCACCGCCTGAAGGCCAGGCACCGCCTGAAGGAGAAAGACCATCTGGTTCGCCTGGTGCACCGGACATGACAGCTATGTACGAAAAAATGGCAGAGATATTAGGTATCTCGGCAGATGAAATTGCCAGCGCTTTTGAGCAGGCACAACAGGCGCTGCAATAGTTTTTCCTACCTCCTTATTATAGTGGAATATCCCTCTATTTAGAGGGATATTCCACAGGGTTTCACTAAAGAGTAGGGAAATGAAACACTCTACTATTTATTGTATTAGATAAACTTCTAATTATTAGTTGCCTTATAAAAAATGCTGATTATAAGCGGTAGTGTTTGAGCACTCTTCAGAACTGTTCTCGATACCAGGATATGCGAAATTGCAATTGCGAAAGGCAATTTAAAATCCAATGTTATTAATAACTTTTTAACATTACCGGAGTAAGGTTAGTAAGGATATGTCAACAGGTAGATTATCGAAAGCCAAAAGTCATGAATTGAAAGGAGGCAGTTTTCAAACTTTTATTTTTAGCGGCTGTAACGGAGTGCAATCATATGGCATCCGGCACCAATTAAGAAGATATAGAAGACAGAAAGTGTTTTCTTTATGCTCGATTGGTCGCAGAAATCTCTGACACCCGCGGCTGTAGAGCATAAAGAAAAGCGTATGTTAATCCTGGCACGAAGACATGGCTTGATGAGCCGTAAAATACAAATGATCATCATGGCTCATGTTATATTATTAGAGCTATTTTGGTACGCACTGGTGCCATCTGCCGTACAGGCTCAATCTCGTGATTTGCAGTGGACGACTATCGATAGGCCAGGGCTGACCGGTAATGTTGTGGTTAACCCTTCCGATGTTAGTGAAATTGCTATCGGGGGTTCGCTATTTTATGCCAGCGATGTAAATAATCGAGTCCTTTATCGCTCGATGAGCGGTGGTTTGCGTTGGGAGGATATTAGTGGGTATTTGAGCCAGGCAGGTGCAACGTTGCCGGCAACTAAAATTGCTATTGCTCCTGATGAACCAGCCATAATAGTCGCGGCAACTGACGGAGGTACGGCCATATATTTATCTGTTGACGGTGGTATTACCTGGGGGAACATGTATATGGGTGGATTGGGTGGTACTACTGTCCAATCCATAGCAATATCCAGGCCATATGGTGATGACAACGAACAGAGAGACATCATTGTCGGTACTGCGCTCTTTGGTGATGCTATTACTTCAGGACAGGTGATGCTGCTCCATCTTGGGAGTTTTATTCCGTCCTGGACAAATTTAAATCTCAGGGTTGATCCGGCTTTTATCGGCGGTGAGGTGTCAGCTGTTGCCTTCTCCCCTAACTATGTGGATGACCAGACTATTATAGCAGTAGCTTCGACTAATTCAGATGTTGCTGCTGCGTATCAGGATCATACTTATTTATGCATAGGTATTGTCGATATATCGACATTTAATGCTAATTGGACCAGTAATCCTAATTGGCCAATAGAAATTCCCCCTGGTCAATCTGTGGGCGATAGTCCCGGAATTACGATTGGCGGAGGGTTAGCAGTGCCCAATTCATTCTCGGCTGCAGGAGCTTCTGGCAAACCAACGCTGCTGTATGCATTTTATACGGTAGATCCCGCTCCTGCTCCAGACCCAAGTAATGTATACCAAATCGATACTACTATTCCTAAAGTAACTGCGTTTACCGGACTGGGGACTAAGCGTTACGGTAGCATAGCTCTATCGGGCAATATACTTCTGGCAGGTGAGGTAGTGCCGTATGATCCTTTAACGGTTGCAGTACAAATTTCATTAGAGGCCAGTTCTTCCACTCCCATGTTTACTCAGACTGGTTACCCATATGGGCCGGGAAATGCTAAGGTAGCCTGGAATTCTAATGTAGCATATTGTGGCACAGGTAAGAATCCGGGAGCGCCTCCAGGGCCTCCTGACGAGAGCGGTTTTTCTACCAGCGACGATAATGGACTAAACTGGGTGCAGGTAGGGCTCATCGATACTACAGTTTTATTGCAAGACATAGCAGTAGCCTCAAGCCCACAGAGCATTTTCGCTGCCTCTACCTGTAATGTAACCGGCGTCGAATCCTTGTGGCGAAGCGCCGGCGAGCCGCTTGGATATTACTGGGGAAGAGTGCTCGCTATCGATGCGCCATCGGATAAAATCATTGTGAGGATCAGCCCGGACTACCGCGATGATTATACGCTCTATGTGTGTGAGATTGGGCAGGCGCTCGGCTCGACTTATAACAAGATCTGGGTATCAAATGAGCGTGGAAACGCCTGGCTGGAATACTCTGCACCTCTGGGAGTTATTGATCTTGCCGTGGCTGCTAGAGATATGATCTACGTTGCCCTGCCCCAGGGCAACATGTCCAAGAGCAATAACCGCGGGTTATTTTGGCAGGTTGCTGTATCGACCGATTTGTCGGATATTTCGATGCTGTACATGGTTGATACTGATACCATATTCGTCGGCGGTAACAACGGCAATGTTGCCTATTCCAGTGATGGTGGCGAGACTTATACCCGTATATCTGAGGCCATTGCGGATAATGGTCCTGTACAGGTAATTGCTGATACCGGATACCAGCAAAATAGTTTAGTCTACGCAGCCAGCGGTAATGCCATCTATCGTTGGGTTATTGATCAAAGCCATTATTGGGACATCGTAAGGGCGACTAACGCTGGCAGACAGATAAACGGGATGGTGGTTGAGGAGGATATTTTCTATGCTCTATGGTATGACACTTTGGTTGTGGGGAGTGGGGCTGAGCGGTCATTAGATATATCATTGCCAACTGATTTGCTGGAATGGGATACGGTACAGGCTGGTGCAGCCGCAGCCACATTTGATGCTGTACCTACCTCGCTCCGATATTCGATTACTGATACAGAAATTATTTTATGGGCAATCGATAGTGCCAGTAATAATATTATGGTGTATTTTGATTGTCTTGCCTGGAACGGACCTGATCTGACTATGAGCAATAATGCTGTTATTGGCTGTGATCCTGCGACAGGCAGAAGCCAGGAGGTAAATTTTACCTGGGATGCTATCTGCGCCGACAACCGGTATCAGCTCCAGATTGCTAAGGATGATGATTTTACCATGTTGCTTTTTGACTCTGGTGACATCTATCCTTTTCTGCTGCCTGCAGAGGTAATTTCGCCTGCGCTTGTATACTTTGCCGGTGGTGGTACCTCCCCGATTCTTGCTGGCATTCAGTCCCCTGCGCTTGAATGCGGTCATATGTATTACTGGCGTGTCAGAGCGCGCGGTGCCGTTACCGGTGATATTATCAGGAGCCCTTGGTCGGAAGTGCGTGACTTTACTGTCAAGGCAGGATTTCGTGTGACTAAGCCATATTATGGGCCTCAGCTACTGGCTCCGGACAATGGTTGCGGCTGTTATTGTGCAGCCCCGGTATGCTTCTCGTGGTCGCCGTTTAAGGAGACCACGGAGTACAAGTTCGAGCTATCTGAGAATGCCGATATGAGTTCTCCTCTGGTATCAGCTACTGTAACAACCACGGCATATCAATATAGTGGTCAACTGAAGTGCAATACGAGCTATTTTTGGCGTGTTATGGCGGTGCAGCCAGCACCAAGTGATTGGAGTGCTGTTTTTTGCTTTAAAGTTGGTTCGGAAAAAGTAGCGGCATCAACCTCATATTCTATAGCGTCTGGGTTGCAGCAGACTCCGTTGTGGGTATGGGTGCTTTTTGGCTTGGTCGGCGTTATGGTGATCGTTGTAATTTTGTTGATTTTTATTGCTAACAGGGAGGAATAGGTAGAAATGAAACTTAGAAAAATCTATCTCATTACGCTCGTTTTTTTTCTTATTGCTGCTTTGTCTTTTAGCTGTGGCTCGAAGACCAGTTCAACAGCAGCAACTCAGCAGGTTGTCACAGTTCAGCGGGGCAATCTGAAGCTCGATGTAACCGCCAGCGGTAATCTTGCTCTCGCCCAGACGGCTGACCTGGCATTCGATGTTTCAGGGTATGTTTATAAGGTTCTGGTGGAGGAGGGTGATACGGTGGAAGAGGGACAGGTATTAGCAGAGGTTGATTCCTTTGATTGGGAGAAAGAGAAAAGGTCTCTGGAACGGGCAGTTGTTTCGGCTAAAGTCAGCCTCAATAATGCGGTGATTACTTTGGAGAAAGCTCAAAACCCCACCACGACCACGAGCACTATTTCCGGCTCTATATCCGCACCTGATCCTCTGGATATCGAGACAAAGCAACTACAGGTTGAGCAGGCCAGGATGTCGCTTGATGACGCTGAAAAAGAGTTGGAGCGATATCTTGAGACCAGTCCTCAGATATTAGCGCCTTTTGATGGCTTTGTTACCAAAGTCTATGTTGAGGGTGGTGATGAGATATACAAAGGTGCCGTTGCTGTGTCCATAGCCGACCCGGTCAAGTTTTCAGTAGATATCCTCATCGGTGAAATGGATATCGAACGTATTGAGCTAGGAATGGATGCTATCATACAGCTATCGGCATCGTCGACGAGTTCATTCCCGGCTAAAGTGACCAAAATCGCTCCTACTGCTACCACTGAAAGTGGAGTGGTTAATTATGCCGTGAAAGTCGAGCTGTTATCGGAAGAGGAAATCGCACAACTTGGTGCTTCTCAAACTCAGACCAGGCCATCAGCTCAATCAGGGCAATCTCCATCCGGTGAACCTCCGGCTGGAGAACTGCCGTCCGGAGAGCCCCCATCTGATGTGCCTCCGTCTGGTCAACCTCCGCCTGGAGAGTTTCCATCTGGTCAACTTCCCGGACAGCCGACATCTGGTTCATCAGAATCGTCAGACAGTGCCCCATTGACGCTGGACCAGTTGCGAGACGGCCTCTCTGCAACTGTTACCATTACCATTCAGGAGAAACAAAATATTCTCATGGTGCTCAATAAGGCAATTACCCGTCAGGGTGGCAAGAACATAGTTCAGGTATTGAAAGGAGACACTATTGAGTCCAGGGAAGTCACGACGGGGATAAGTAATATTCAATATACGGAAATTGTCAAAGGACTTAGCGAAGGAGAAGAAATTGTTATTGGTACTACCACGACAAGTACTACATCGAAGTCAACAACACAGAGTTCTGGAGGTATGGGAGGGATGGGAATGGGAGGAGGCCCCCCGCCATTTTAAATACTTGGGAATGAGAGGATAGTAAGATGATTCTTCTTAAAGATATCGTTAAAGTTTACCCTATGGGCACCAGGGAACTCGTTGTGCTCAAAGGTATTAACTTAGAGGTTGAAAGCGGTACCATGGTGGCTATTATGGGAGCATCTGGTTCAGGCAAGTCCACCCTCCTTAATATACTGGGATTACTGGATATTCCCACCTCGGGCACATATTACCTGGAAGGTAAAGAAGTAAGTCACTTGAGTCGTCAGGATCTGGCGCTGGTGCGAGGTCAGAAAGTGGGCTTTATTTTTCAGCAGTTCAATCTACTACCGCATCTGTCAGCCCTGGCAAATGTGGAACTGGGAATGCAGTATTCTGTAGGTGTTGATCGGAAGTTGGCACTGGAAGCTCTGTCTAAGGTTGGGCTGGCGGACCGGGTGAATCACAGGCCTCGCGAGCTTTCTGGAGGTGAACAGCAGCGTGTTGCTATTGCCCGGGCACTGGCCAAAAGCCCTCCTTTTATCCTGGCTGACGAGCCTACGGGAAACCTTGACAGCAAGTCAGGTAAGGAGATCATATCTATACTGGTAGATTTACATAAAGAACGGAATGTAAGCCTGATAATGATTACCCATGATCCCGGTGTTGCCCAGTATTGTCAACGCATTGTCCGTATCATGGATGGACAGATAGTTGGAGATGAAAAGCTATGATAAAGAAATGGTTGAAGCTCAAAATCTTTGGTTCGGGCGATGACAGTGCTCTCATAAAACGAAATACCACAGTGCAGAAATGGCTTCAGCCTCTTCATACGGCTTGGGTAGGGGTGGCGACACACAAACTGCGTACTTTCCTCACCATACTCGGTGTTGTCATCGGTGTTGCAGCCGTAATTAGCTTAATGTCAGTGGGACGTGGTACGCAGGCAAATATAGTATCAAGTGTAGAAAGCCTTGGCTCAAACTTGCTGTTTATCTCGCCGGGAAGCACTAGTTCTGGAGGTGTCCGCGGTGCCATGGGCAGTGCTACTACGCTTACTGTTAAGGATGCCGAAGTGATTTCTGAATATGGTTCTTATGTAACGGCCGTGGCGCCTACGAATCGCGCTATGCTTCAGGTAATTGCAGGATCATCGAATATGCGTGCTAATATTACTGGAGTTACTACGGACTATCAACAGGTGCTTAACCTGCAAATGGCTGAAGGCGACTTTTTCACGGAATACCAGTACCAGAGTGGCATGCGAGTAGCTGTGCTCGGCGCAACGGCCAGGACAACGCTGTTTGGTGAGGATGAGGCTATAGGCCAGCAGCTACGCCTCGGCAATATCGTGGTCGATGTCATTGGAGTTTTACAGAGTAAGGGTGCTTCTATGATGGGCAATACTGATGACGCTGTTTTTATTCCGCTGACTACGCTCAGACAGACAGTCAGTGCACAGCGTACCAGCACCGGTGAGTATACTGTTAATCAGATTATTGTCAGCCTAAGCGACAAGGATTACATTCAGAACGCAACTGCTGAAATTACCAGCCTTATACAATATACGCACAATATATCTGAGGGAGAAGACAATGACTTCAGCATAACCTCTCAGGAAGACCTCATCGCAACAATTACAGAAGCGACCAGCAGCATGACAATACTCCTGGGTGCTATCGCTGCCATATCGTTATTGGTGGGAGGTATCGGGGTTATGAACATCATGCTTGTTTCGGTGATAGAGCGAACTCGTGAGATCGGTATACGCAAGGCCTTGGGAGCGCAGGAACGCGATATCTGGACGCAGTTCCTTATTGAGGCAGGCATACTTACGCTGGCCGGAGGCATCATAGGTATTATCGTTGGTTGGGTGGTGTCTGTGCTGATTCAAGAAGTTGGGAATACCACTACGCTGGTCTCAGCAGATATTATTATTCTGGCTATCTCAGTCTCTATTGCCATCGGCGTTTTCTTTGGTTTTTATCCAGCCTGGCAAGCTTCACGCCTTAATCCTATCGATGCGCTCAGGTCTGAATAATATACATTTAATGGAGTAGTTATATTCTTAGAGCTAAGCTGAGATGGCTGAAATAAGGGGTTCTCAGTTATTGGTAGCAAACATATCGTGATAGTAATTTAACTATATTGAAGTAGCTAATAAATGTTATATAAATAAACAAGTTGTTTAGTTGCTGGAAGGGTAGAATTACTATGAAATCGAGGATACCTGAACGTATTGGAAGGCTGGAAGAGTTGGCAGGAAATCTATGGTGGACCTGGCATGAGGATGCGCGTAATATATTTCGGTCTTTGGATTATCCACTATGGAGGTCAACAGGCCTTAACCCGATTAAACAACTATATGAAATCAGTGCATCTAAACTAGAGACGGCTGCCAATGATTCTTCTTTTCTCACTTTATATGACTCTGTTATGTCGGCTTTTGATGCCGATATGTCTGTCCAAGGCAGCTGGTTCGCTGCTAGTTATCTAGAGCTGTTACATCAGCCGATTGCCTATTTTTCTGCTGAGTATGCTTTACACAGTTCGCTTCCCATTTATGCTGGAGGACTGGGGGTATTGGCGGGTGACCACTGTAAGGAAGCATCTGAATTAGGGATACCGTTGTTTGGAGTTGGCTTTATGTATCCTCAGGGATATTTCAAGCAACATATATCAGCGGATTGTTGCCAGGAAGAGATATACAGGCAGTTGAATTTTGCGGAGTCACCTATACATCCTGTTATTTGTGATGAAGGGCATAACACACTTTTATCGATTGAATTAGCTGACAGGCATCTATATGTCGGTGCGTGGCAAGTTCATTTGGGACGTGTCAATCTTTATTTGCTTGACACTAATATTGAAAAAAATATGCCGCAGGACCGATTGTTATCCGCACGACTTTATACTGCTGACCTTGAACAACGCCTTCAGCAAGAAATTTTGTTAGGAATAGGAGGTGTACGGCTTTTACGAGCACTTGGTATTTTACCTTCTGTATGGCACGCTAATGAGGGACATACTGCCTTCATGATGTTAGAGCGCCTTAGTGAAGAAATTAAGACGGGCACTTCGCCATCTGAGGCTGTCAACAAAATTAGAGCAAATACCATTTTCACTACACATACACCTGTACCAGCGGGCCATGATATTTTTTCATCTCAGCTTATGGAGAAGTATTTTGGCGACTATTGTCGTGCTTCGGGAATTGATTACGATATGCTTATGACATTGGGTCAGACTGATATTTCAGGAGATGATAGTTTTAACATGACGGCCTTTGCTTTGAAGATGTCCAAGCATTGTTGCGGGGTGAGCCAGTGTCATGGCCGAGTGACACGTCGGATGTGGCAATGCCTTTGGCCCGAAGCCGGTGAAGATGAAGTGCCGATTTCACATGTCACCAATGGAGTTCACTTGCCTAGCTGGATCGCCAGGGATTTGTATGAATTGTTGGAAAATTATCTGGGAAGTGACTTATTAGAAAAGCAGGACGCTCCTGAGTTCTGGGAACGTGTTATCGGAATTCCAGACAATGAGTTATGGGCAGTGCGGCAGACATTGAAACGTAAATTGATAAATATTATTGTAGAACGTGCTCAAGAATTGTGGGCTATAGTTGGAGCTACTGCTGAGCAGGTGGTAGCGAGTGGGGCGTTACTCGATCAAGACGCATTAACCATAGGTTTTGTACGGCGTTTTGCAGAATACAAACGACCAGCACTGATTTTTCATGACATCGAGTGTCTGAAACGAATAATAAGTGATCAATTGCGGCCAGTACAGATAATTTTTGCTGGCAAATCACATCCGTCTGATTGCGCTTCCAAAAGACTCTTGCAGGAGGTGTACAACCTGGCAAAAGATCGGCAGTTTCGCGGGCGTATAGCCTTTGTTGAAGATTATGATATGTTATTAGCCCGTTATCTGGTTCAAGGTGTTGACCTGTGGCTGAACAATCCACGCCGTCTTCAGGAAGCTTGTGGCACGAGCGGCATGAAAGCATCAATAAACGGTGTTCCTCATCTTAGTGTTCCGGATGGATGGTGGATTGAGGGATATAATGGTGCTAATGGCTGGGT
>Ga0265297_10002291_pt1 | contig 39762 bp, 59 predicted proteins | sample Munlanlwell13791_FD_192502 | JGI IMG/M metagenome (GOLD analysis project Ga0265297, IMG submission 192502) | Leachate microbial communities from a municipal landfill in Southern Ontario, Canada - Leachate well 137-91 | ecosystem: Engineered > Solid waste > Landfill > Unclassified | place...
TCCCCGCGCACATTTTCACGGGTTTTGTGCGCCGGGGACGTGGCGGAGGGGCGGCCGGGGTGGCCGGCGGGGGGGGGGGCAAAGCCGGGGGCGGGGCGGCGGGAGGGCCGACGGGCTGGGGCGGCGGCGCGGGGCGGGCTGGGAGTGGCAGGAGGAACGGCGGAAATGGGGAAGCGCGGACCGAAGAGGACGCCGACGAAGGTCCTGGCGCGGCGCGGATCGTGGCGGGCGAGGGCCAGGGAGAAGGCCGGCGGGGAGCCGCGGCCGGAATCCGGTCGGCCGACGTGCCCGCAGTGGCTGACGGGCGAGGGCCGCCGGGCGTGGCACCGCCTCGTCCGGCAACTCGACGCGATGGGCCTCCTGGCCCGCTGCGACCAGCACGCCCTGGCCCGGTACTGCCGCATCTGGCAGCAGTGGGTGGCCGAGCAGGCGCACGTCATCGAGCACGGGGAGGTCGTGGACATACTGAACCGGGACGGCGCTCCGGTCGGCGAGGGGCCATCGATCCACCTCCAGAACGCCCAGAAGCACGCCGACCAACTGCTCCGCCTCGAGCAGCACTTCGGCCTCACCCCCAGCGCGCGCGCGAGCCTCGCCGGCTCCGTCCGGCCAGAACGAAAGACTGCCGACCATGACCGCCAAGGCCCGCAACTCAGGGTCGTCTAAGAAATCGCGCCGGCGCGGCCCCGCCTGTTCCCCCGCGCTGCGCAAGGTGCTGCGGCAGATCCCCGGCTACGACCCGTTTGCCACGGCGCCGGCGGGCTACTACGTGGACGAGCAGGCGGCGCGGGACGCGATCGAGTTCTTCCCGACATACCTGCGCCACACGAAGGCGACGTCGTCCGTGGCTGCGGGTACGCCGTTCAGCCTGCTCCCCTGGCAGCAGGCGGTTGTGGGAAACCTGTTCGGGTGGAAACGGCCGAACGGGCGGCGGCGCTATCGCCAGGTCTTCGTCTACGTCCCGGTGAAAAACGGCAAGACCACGCTCATTGCCGGGATCGTCCTCCTCGTCCAGTACACCGACGGCGAGGCGGGCGCGGAACTCTACAGCGCCGCCGCCGACCGGGCCCAGGCCCTCCTCACCTACGAGCAGGCGGTTGCGTTCGTGCTCAACGAGCCACAACTCGCCGGCCCGGCGAAGATCTACCACGCCTCGAAGCGTCTGCTCGTCGGGTCGTCGGTCTACACGGCCCTGTCGGCCGATGCCCCGACGAAGCACGGGTTGAACGCCCACCTCGTGGGGTTTGACGAACTCCACGCGCAGCCGAACCGGGACCTCTACGATGTGATGATGGAACGGACGGCGGCCCGCGCCCAGCCGATCTTTCTCTCGATCACCACGGCCGACTACGACCGCCCGTCGATCTGCAACGAGGTCTACGACTATGCCGTGGCCGTGCGCGACAACGGCGGCGATCCAGACAAGCCCGGCCACGACCCCCACTTTCTGCCCGTGATCTACGAGGCCGCCCGCGGCGCCGACTGGAAAGACCCCGCCGTCTGGCGGATGGCGAACCCGTCGCTCGGCCACACGATCACCGAGGAGAACCTGGCCGAGGACTGCAAGCGGGCCCAGGAGATCCCGGCCTATGAGAACGTGTTCCGGCGCCAACGCTTGAACCAGCGGACCGAGCAGGAGACGCGGCTGATCCCGATGGACCAATGGGACGCCTGCTCGACGGCGGGGGCGGACGGCCCGGCGGCATGGCTGGCCCGGCAGCGCACGGCGCTTGAGGGCCGGCCGTGTTTCGGCGGCCTCGATCTCGCCAGCCGGAACGACCTGGCCGCCTTCGTCCTCTGGTTCCCGGCCGAGCGGGTGGTGCTGCCCTGGTTTTTCGTGCCGGCCGAAAACGCGCACCAGCGGGAATCCGCGCACCGGGCGCCCTACGTCACCTGGGGCCGGGCCGGGTTCCTCACGCTCACGCCGGGCAACGTCATCGATTATGCCGCGATCAAGGCGGTGATCGCCGACTGCGGCCGGCGCTACGACCTCCGCGACATCGGCGCCGACCAGTGGAACATGGAGCACCTGCGGCAGGAAGTGGCGGAGGAGGGCGGGCCGGAGTTCGTGGCCTTCGGCCAGGGCTACCGCTCGATGAGCGAGCCGACGAAGGAATTGGTCGAGAAGATCCTGCCGGCCCGGCAGCTGGACCACGGCGGGCACCCGGTCCTGCGCTGGAACGCCGGGAACGTCCAGGGCGCCAGCGACGCCGCCGGCAACCTCAAGCCCGACAAGAACCGGAGCCGCGAAAAGATCGACGGGATAGTCGCCCTGATCATGGCCATCGGCCGGTCGATGGTCGCGCCGGCCGAGGCCCGGAGCGTGTACGAGGAACGGGGTCCGCTGATCCTGAACTTCTGAGGAGGGGGCCGACGATGTGCGTAACGCGGACGGCGACGGTAGACGTGGTCACGGTCTGGTCGTTCCCGACCCGGAGCCGGTGCCCGGCCTGCGGGTCCGTGGACACGCGGGCCGACACCACGCGCGGCGCGATCCAGTACCGGAAATGCCGGGCCTGCGGCCACCGCTACCACGAGCGTGGGTCGCGGGTGTAGGGACGCCAGGCATAACTGAGGAGGTGCGATCATGTTGACCAGTGGCATGAGGGTAGCGGTAAGTTACAACGAGGGGCTCGACTGTTGGGACGTGTGGATACTCCGGAGGGCTGGCCAAGGGCAGCATCGGATGTTGGTGACCTACGAGAACGGCAGTCCCTCGGCCGCGTGGGACGAGGGGCCGGCAGGCGAGTCCTGCCCGCCAACGCTGCGCGTGCCCGTTGACGCCGCGTTCGGCATCGTCGAGGGGTTTGCCAAGTGCGGCATATGGCCGGATCCATCCAAGCGAGACACGGCGACGGACCGGGCCACCAGCAGACACATGGAGGACCTGCGGGCCCTCCTGGGGCTCCGGGAGAAGCCCATTCGGGAGTCGCCGCAATAAACATCCTACATGTAGGACATTCCGCCGGATTTTCACACCACCGATAGTTGCGCTGGGGGGTTTGACGGGGTAGACTGATATGACAATCTGACGCGGCATCCTGCGCAGGCCGGCCAGCCGGCGCGGGACGTGGGCCGAAATGGAAGAGCCGATGTGGGCACATCCCCACTCGGCTCTTTTGTTTTGGCCCCGCCGCGTCGGCTGAACAGGGGGAGCGGTATGACGACTGCCGTCGTCTGCGGGGCCGGCGGGTTCATCGGCCATCATCTCGCGCGGGCCCTGGTCGCCCGCGGCCGCCGCGTCATCGGGATCGACGTCCAGTGGCCGCCGTGGTCGGACGTGGCCGGCGTCACGCCCGTGACGATGGACCTCCGGTTTGCCGGGGCGATGCTTCGCCTCCTCTTCGACCGCCAGCACGTGGACGAGGTGTACCAACTCGCCGCCGACATGGGCGGGATGGGGTTCATCCACGAGCACGGCTACGACTGCCTCCACAACAACGCCCTCATCAACCTGTCCGTCTGCCACGCCGCGGCCGGCGCGGGCGTGGCTCGGTACTTCTTTTCTTCCTCCGTCTGCGTCTACCGCGACATGGCGCCGGGCGAACCCGCCATTGACGAGGACGCCGCCTACCCGGCCCTGTGCGATAACGACTACGGCTGGGAGAAACTGTACAGCGAGCGCCTGGCCCTGGCCGCCGGCGCGACCCTTCCGATGACCGTGCGGATCGCCCGGTTTCAGAACTGCTACGGGCCAGAGGGGGCCTGGCACGGCGGGCGGGAGAAGGCCCCGGCGGCGCTCTGCCGCAAGGCCGCCGAGGCCCTACCCGGCGCGGACATCCCCGTGTGGGGCGACGGAACGGCCGTCAGGAACTTCATCTTCATCGACGACCTCGTGGACGGCATCCTCACGCTCATGGAGTCCGACGAGGGCCGGCCGACGAACATCGGCACGGACGAGTACGTGACGGTGGACGACCTCGCCTACCTGGCGGCGGGGGCGGCCGACAAGCGCCTCGGCATCCGCCACGTGCCGGGCCCGGTCGGTGTGGCCGCGCGGAACTTCTCGAACGCCCGGATGAAGGCCCTGGGCTGGCTACCCCGCGTGCCGCTGGCCGAGGGCATCCGGCGGCTCTATCCGTGGGTCGCCGAGCAGGTCTTCGCCGATGCGCGCCGGGGGGTGCCGGCATGAGGCAGTGCAACATCCGCGTGTCCCGCCAGATGATGGAACGCCTCCTGAACCTTCCGAGCGGCGTCCACCTGCTCACCGTTTACGAGCATCCAGAACGGGCAGACGAGTTTGCGGTGCGTGTGGAAGGGATGGGGCCAGAAGTCCAGCCTGGATGGGAGGTGACGAGCGTCACGCCCGACTGCACGAACATTCCCGTGCCAGACTATGGTCAGGTGCTGATCCAATTCCCGCAAGAGGCTCCGAAGTGAAGCGCACCATCCGCAACCGCATCGCCGGCTGGCTTCTGCGGTCGGCCTACCCGCCGGACTGGATGGCGCGGCTGTTCGAGGACTTTGCGGGTTCGGGTTCCAGCTCGGGCGTCCACGTCGGTCAGGAGACGGCGCTCACGTGGAGCGCGTTCTACAGCGCCGTGGACAGCATTTCGCGGGCCGTGGCGACGCTGCCGCTCAAGGTGTACCGGCGGCTCCCCGACGGCAGCCGGGAGGAGGCGGACGGGCACGCGGTGGCGCGGGTGGTCCATCACCGGCCGAATCGGGAGAACACGCCGTATGTGTTCAAGGCGACGATGCAGAGTTTCGTTCTCCGCTGGGGCAACGCCTACGCGGAGATCCAGTGGCGAGGCGACGGCCGGCCGGCGGCCCTCTGGCCTATCGACTCGGCGACGATGACCGTCCGGCGCGAAGACGACCGGCGGCTCGTGTACATCCAGAACTACGGCCAGGGCGACCGGGAGCGGCGGCTCGAGGCGGCAGACGTGATCCACATCCGCGGGCTCGGCGACGGCGTGGTTGGCAAGTCGCCCGTGCGGCTGTTCGCCGAGGCCATCGGCGTGGGCCTGGCGGCGGAGAGGGTCGCGGCGGGTTTGTTCGGCAAGGGCCTGCGGCCGTCGGGTACGGTCGAGGTCCCGCAGAGACTCGACGACATTGCGTCCGACCGGCTGCGGAAGGCGTTCGAGGCGCGGAACGCGGGGCCGGAGAATTTCGGCCGCGTGCTGGTGCTCGAGCAGGGCGTGAAGTTCACGGCCCACACGATCCCGCCGGACGACGCCCAGTTCCTCGAAACCCGCGTCTACGGCGTCCGCGACGTGGCCCGGATCTTCCACGTGCCGCCGCACAAACTGGCCGACCTCGCCGACGCGACGTTCTCGAACGTCGAGGAACAGAACCTCGAATGGGTCACGGACTGCCTGATGCCGTGGATGGTGAACACGGAGCAGGAGGTCAATGACAAACTGTTCTGGCCCGGCGAGCAGGAGCGGTACTACGCCGAGTTCGACGCGAACGGGCTGCTGCGCGGGAACATGGCCGCCCGGAGCACCTTCTACCGGGAGATGTTCGGGATCGGGGCGCTCTCGATCAACGACATCAACCGCCTCGAAAACCGGCCGGGTATCGGCCCGGCGGGCGACGTCCACTTCGTGCCGGCCAACATGCTGCCGGCCGACCAGGCGATGAAGCCGAAACCGGTCCCGATGCCGGGCGAACCGAAACCGCCGGAGCCGGCCCGCCCGGTGGGAAACAGTTGGGGCCGGATCAGAAGAGCGCCTTCGAGGCGCTCCTGCGCGACGCCTGGGGCCGGATTGCCCGGAGCGAGGCTGGGGCCATCCAGGGCGGCCACGAGGCGAAGGTCTGGAGCGACGGTCATGCCCGGTGGGCCGCCGGGCTCCTCGTGCCCGTGCTGCGGGCGGCCGGTTCGGCGATGGGCGACGGCGACGTCGGCGTGGCCGACTTTGTCGCCGTTCGCGCGATGAAGGAACACCTGGAGGCCCTGCGGGCGGCGCCGGACCGGCCGGCCTACCTGGCCGTGGCGCCCGATTCCCTGGCCGCCCTGTCCCTGGCCGCCATTGAAAGGAGCGCGTCCCGTGGCTGACGAAACGGCGACGATCACGATGGAACGGCGGCTCACGGCGCCGGGCGACCTGCGCGTGGTGCGCGAGGGCGCGAAGGCGCGCGTGGTGGGGTATGCCGCGGTCTTCAACAAGCGGAGCGTGGACCTCGGCGGGTTCGTCGAGGTCATCCGCCCGAAGGCGTTCACCCGCGCCCTGGCCAAGGGGCCGGACCTGCGGGCCCTCGTGAACCACGACCCGAACCTCGTCCTGGCCCGGACGCGGAGCGACACGCTCAGGGTCAAGCAGGACGACGTGGGCCTGGCCGTGGACTTCGACCTGCCCGACACGAGCGTGGCCCGCGACCTCGCGGTGTCGATGGAACGCGGCGACGTGGACCAGATGTCTTTCGCGTTCTCGATCATCTACGGCGAACCCCGCGAGGTCTGGACCACAGACGAGGACGGCAAGACGCTGCGGGTCCTGAATGAGATCGATCAACTTTACGACGTGAGCGTCGTCACGTTCCCGGCCTACCCGGACACGGAGGCGGCGCTGCGGAGTTTCCAGGCGATTTCCGCCGAGGCCCGCCTGCGGGCGCCCATTGCGCTCGGCCGACAGGAGGTCCTTTGGCGGAAACTCGACGAGGTCAAGGCGCAGCGCCGGCAGTGATTTGCCGGTCGGTGCGCGCGGGGTCCCCGCTTCGGGACCCCGGACGGCGCCCGCCAATGCGGGCGGCCGACGGCCCAACGGCCGACTGCGGAGCGAGCGAGACCGAACCGATTGAGGAGTCCGAGACGTGAAAACCATCCAGCAGATGAAAGACCGCTGGGCGGAGGTCATCAGACTCGCCGACGACCTGCGCACGCGGGTGGCCGGCGAAGAGCGGCCGCTGACCGAGGCGGAGGCGGGCGAGGTCCAGAAGAACATCGACGAGGCCGCGACCCTGACGCGGGACATCCGGTTCGCCGAGGAGATCGAGAAGAACCAGCGGGCGCTCAACGCCCCGGTGCCGCGCGTGACCGATCCGATTGCGCCGGCCGCCGGCGACGACGCCCCGGCCCGCCGCTCGATCATCACCGTCGGCACCGGCCACTCGCTCCGAGCGTTCCGTCCGCGGCGGGGCGAAACCCACGCCCAGATGGAGGAGCGGGCCCACCTTGCCGGGCGATGGATTCTCGGCCAGTTGTTCCGACAGGAGCAGTCCGCGCAGTGGTGCCGAGAGCACGGCGTCCAAATTCGCGCGGCCTCTGAGGGCGTCAACGCGCTCGGAGGCTTCCTGGTCCCGGACCAGTTTGCGGCCTCGGTCATCGATCTCCGCGAGCAGTACGGCGCCTTCCGCCAGAACGCCAAGATCGAGCCGATGACGTCCGACACCAAGAGCGTGCCGCGCAGGACGGGCGGCCTCACGGCATACGCCGTCGGCGAGAACACGGAGATCACGGAGTCGACAAAGGGCTGGGACAAGGTCCAGTTGTCGGCCAAGAAGTTCGGCGTACTTTCCAAGTACAGCAGCGAACTGAGCGACGACGCGGCGATCAGCATCGCCGACGATCTCGCGCAGGAGGCCGGCTACGCCTTCGCGATCAAGGAAGACCAGTGCGGCATCAACGGCGACGGCACCTCGACCTACCACGGCACCGTCGGGTTCCGCACGAAGATGATCGACGGCAATCACGCGGCGTCGTATGCCACGGCGCCTGGCGCCGGCAACTCCTGTGACACGTGGGACGAGGTCGGCGACGACGACCTGAACCTGGTCATCTCGGCACTGCCAGGCTACGCCCTGGCCCGCGGCCCCAAGTGGTTCTGCCCCATTGGTGCCACGCACGCCATCTTTGGCCGACTCCTGCGCGCTGCGGGCGGCGCCACACTGGCCGAACTGGCCGCCGGAGTGCCCCAGCGATACGCCGGCTTCCCCGTCGTCGGCTGCGCGGCCTGGACCGACACGCCCTCGACCGACAACTCCGGGAAGATCATCGTGGCCTTCGGATGTCTGGACCTGGCCGCGACCATGGGCGACCGCCGGGAAATCCGCATGAAGGTCTCCTCGGACCGGTTCATCGAACTCGATGAACTGGTCATCGTGGCGACCGAGCGCGTTGACATCAACGTCCACGACATCGGCAACGCCTCGACCGCCGGCCCGCTCGTCGGGCTGTACGGCAACTGAGCCACAATCGCCGGACCGGGGCGGGCCCGCGCGCGCCGCCCCGGCCGGCCTGGATACGGGAGATCGAACGATGCGACCGCAACTGAAACAGGTGATCGCCATCGAGGGCCGGGCCATCACAAACGGCGCCACCTCGACCGGCGTCATCGACACCATCGGCGCCGACTGGATGACCGTCGACGTCAAGACGTCGACCTCGAACAACACCACGAACAACCCCGCGACGCTCCAACTGCTCGAGGCGGACGTGAACGCCTTCTCGAGCGCCGCCACCATCGAGGGGTCCGTGGGCGACAGCGACTGGACCATCCCCGTCGGCCAGACGGCCGCCGTCTGGGGCGTGAAGTTCAACGTCGATCTGCGTGGCCGCAAGCGATTCGTCTTCGCCGAGGTCTCGCCGACCACCACGATGGACATCGACGTCGTGGCGAACCTGGGGATCAACGAGCAGGCGCCCATCGACGCGACCAAGGCGAACGTCCGGGCCCTGGTCGAACTCTGATCCGCGGCGTCCATCCCCGACCGGCGGCGGGACGCGGGACTCCTCCTTCCCCCGCGTCCCGGCCGCCGAGCCGGGCCAGGAGCACGTGATGCCCCGACGAACCTATCGAAAATCGGACGAGGTCCGCGACTTCCAGGAGGAAGACGTGGCGGTGGCCGATGCCGACACGGAGGTCATCTCCGTGCCGCTCACCGGCCAGGAGCAGTTGTGTTTCCGCGTGGCCAACGCCGGCGACGAGGCGATCACCGGCCTGGAAATCTCGCTCACGTTCTACGACGACGGCGAGTCCGTGGTCGTCGCCTCGGCGGACGAGTACACCACGCCGACCTGGCCGGTGGTCCGGTTCTCGGCCGACCCGACGGCCCTGACCGCCGGCGCCGAGGCCTTCGGCGTGATCGACGTCCGCGGGGCCAGGTCGTTCGTCGTGAGCGCCTCGGCCGCGACGGACGCCCCGACGGTCCTCACCATCGAGGGGACGGCCCAGTGATCATCGTCTCCCGATTCACGCCGCAACCCGCCTACGAGGCCGCCGCCCGTCGGCTCCTCGAATCGTGCCGGCGGTTCGACCTGCCGTGCCTCATCGAGCGCGTCAAGCAGGACCCCGGATCGTGGAACGACGCGGTGAACGCCAAACCCGACTGGATCCTCAACACGCTGCTGAACCGGCGGGAGGCGATCCTGTGGCTCGACGCCGACTGCGAGATCGTCCAGATGCCGACGGCCATCATCGGCACGTCGGCCGATGTGGCCTGCTACAACTTCGCGGCCGACTCCGACGGCGTCCACGGGATCGCCTACGACCCAAACAAACTCGTCTGCGCGACGGGCGTCCTCTGGGTGGCCTACACAGCCGGCGCCATTGAACTCCTGCTCCGGTGGATGTCCGCCATCAAGCAGCACCCCGACATCCGCGGCAGCGACCCGTGCCTCGACCTGGCCTACAACACCTGCCGGCCGCCGGTCCATACGCTGTGGCTCCCGAAATCCTACAACCGGATGGACAGTTTGTGGCCTGGCGTTGACCCCGTGATCGACCACCACTACTGCGAGGGGAAACTGCGCGATGCCTCCTGACCCCGTGAGACTGAACCTCGGCGCCGGCAAGACGGTCATCCCCGGCTACCTCCCCGTGGACATCCACGACGGCGCGGCGGCCATGCCGCTGGACTATCCCGACAACTCCGTGGACGAGGTCCGCGCGAGCCACCTCCTCGAACACTTCTCCTACTGCCGGACGCTCGAGGTCCTGGCGGAATGGTTCCGCGTACTCAAGCCGGGCGGCGTGATGAAAATCGCGGTCCCCGACTTCGACCGGATCATCACGGCCTACCAGGCGGGGAGCACGGAGCCCATCGAGGGCTACCTGATGGGCGGCCACGCCGACCGCCACGACGTCCACCTGGCGATTTTCAGCACCGACAAACTCCGGGAGTGCATGCAGCACGTCGGCCTCGTGGACGTGCGGCCGTGGACGAGCGAGATCGCCGACTGCGCGGCGAAGATGATCAGCCTGAACCTCCAGGGGACCAAGCCGGAGGCGACGCAGGGCGGCGACAAGAACCGGCCGTTCCGGGTCTACGCCGTGATGAGCGCCCCCCGGTACGGGTTCATGGACAACTTCACGTCGGCCTACAACGGCCTCGCGCCGTTCAACATCCCGTTCCGCGTGACCAAGGGCGCCTTCTGGGGCCAGTGCCTTGAACGCGGGATGCTCGAGGCCCTGGCCGCGCGCGAAGACCTCGACGCCATCCTCACGCTCGACTTCGATACGGTGTTCACCGCCGACGACGTGCGGCGCCTCATCTGCCTGATGGTGGCCCACCCGGAGGCGGATGCCATCGTGCCGATCCAGGCCGCCCGGTGGCGCTCCACGCCGCTCTTCACGAAGACGGGTCCCGACGGTCGGCCGATGTCGAAGATCCCGAGCGAAGCGTTTGCGCCCGACCTGATGCCGATCCGCACCGGTCATTTCGGCCTGACCCTCATCCGCGCCTCGTCGCTGCGGGCCCTGCCCCATCCCTGGTTCAAGGGCACGCCCGGCCCATCCGGGAACTGGGACGACGGCCGGACCGACGACGACATCCACTTCTGGGTCGAATGGGAACGGGCCGGCAAGACGGCGTTTCTGGCGACCGACGTCGCCATCGGCCACATCGTCGAGATGATCGCCTGGCCGGGCCAGGACATCCAGGCCATCTATCAGCACCCGAACGAGTACCGGGCCGACGGCAAACCCAAGGACGTGTGGCAGTAGGGAGGGAGGGTTCAACGATGCGCGTGCGATTCCTGAAAAAGTGGTCCGACTATCCGCCCGGGGCCGAGACGGACATCCCCGATCACCTGGCGCTGGCCATCATTGTGGAGGCGATTGCGACGGTGATCGAGACGCAGCCGATCACCGCCGCCGCATCGTCGGAACCGGAGCCTGAGTCCGCCGTGGTGGCGCCGGGCGAGACGGCCGTGATGCCGACGCCGGCGCCGCGCCGCCGCGGCCGCAGACCGAAACCGCCGGAGGCCGTACCGCATGATGCGTGACGCCGTGACCACCGCCGCCGCCTGCCGACCGGTACACCTCGACCAGGCGAAACTCCACCTCCGCGTCGATGCCGACGATGAGGACGCCCTCATTGCGTCCCTCGTCCACGCCGCCACGGACCAGGTCGAGTACGACACCGGCCGCGCCCTCGTCTGCCAGACGCGGACGCTCACCCTCGACCGGTTCCCCGCGGGCGACGTCATCATCATCCCGCGACCGCCCTTGATCGAGGTCGTCTCCGTCCAGTACGTGGACAGCGCCGGCACGCTCCAGACCGTGGACGCCGCCGACTACGAGACGGACACGGCGGAGGAGCCCGGCCGGCTCTATCCCGCCTACGGCGAGTCGTGGCCATCGCACCGGGGCGCCCCCGACGCCGTGCTCGTGACCTACCGGGCGGGCTACGCCACGCCCGTGACCGTGGCCCAGAGCACCGAGGTCTGGACGGCCGCCGGCCGGTCGCTGACGGACGCGGCGATCATCCGCCTGTCGAACTCGGGCGGGGCCCTGCCCGCGCCGATGGCGGCCGACACGGACTACCACGTGCGGGACGCGAGCGGGGCGACGTTCAAACTCGCCGCCGCCGCCGCCGGGGCGGCCATCGACGTCACGGACGCCGGCACGGGCACGCACTTCATCGGCCAGGTCCCGCCGGCTTTGGTCCAGGCGATCCTCCTGCTCGCCGGCCACTGGTACGCCCACCGGGAGGCCGTCGTGTTGGGCGGATCCCCGACGCTGCTGCCCGCGGCGGTGGATCGGCTGACGGCCCTGTATCGGACGTGGTATGTGCCGGAGCGGCAGTGAGAGCGGTCAGCCATTCTGAAGGTGACGCGGTGAGCCGAAGGCGAACACGAAAAACAGAAAGGGACTGAATGGGCACCTTCGTTGACCTGGCAACGCGATTCGGCATCCCCCTGGCCCTCGTGTGCTTGTTCATCTGGCACGGGGCGAAGCGCGAAGAGCGGATGGCTACCCGGTTGAACGCCCTGGAGGACTTTATCCGCGGGCGGCTGACCGCCCTGATTACCGACGACCACCATCTCGTTCGCACGTTTACGCAGGCCATGTTGACGCGGCCCTGTCTCGTGGACGTGGCCCAAGTGCTGCACGAACAGCAGCAGCCGACGGCGCAGGTGCCGCCGGCCCAATCCGACCGCGCGGCTGAATGCTGAATGCTGACCGCTGAAAGGCTTTCTCATGATCCCCGCCGGCCGACGCGATAAACGGGTGACGATCCAGACGCCGAGCGTCGTCTCGGACGATCTCGGCCAGGCGATCAACACCTGGGGCACCCTGGCCACGGTGTGGGCGGCGGTCAAGCCCCTGACGGGCGACCAGCGCCTCGCGGCCCAGCAGGTGGACGCCACGGCGAGCCATACCGTGACGATCCTCTATCGGGCGGACGTGACGCCGAAGATGCGCGTCCTCTACGGCTCGCGCATCCTCGAAATCCAGGCGGTGATGGACCCCGACGAACGGCACGAGCAGCTGGAACTGGCGTGCGCGGAGGTGGTGCTCTGATGGCGTACCTGCGCAACCTCGTGAGTCTCGAGGTCGACGCGGCCCAGTTGGCCGCCGTCGACGCCGCCCTCAAGGACCTGTCCAGGAATGTCCAGACGCGGATTGTGAAGACCGCGCTCAAGGCCGGCGCAGACTACATGGCCGACCGGTGCCGGTCGGCGGCGCCCGTGCGGACCGGTCTCATGCGGGACGCCGTGGCGGTCCTGTCGAGCCGGCGCCGGCGCGGGACCATCGTGTTCAAGGCCGGCTTTGATGTCGAAAAGGCGCCCGGGCTCCTCAAGGAGAATAAGCACTTCCGGGCCGCCGAACGGGTCTTTGACCACGTCTCATCACGCACGGGCAAGCGCCGGACGCGGTGGCAGGCCCGGTCCGACCAGCAGAGGCGGCCCAACTATTTCTACCCGGCGGCCGTCGAGTTCGGACGCCGCTCGCGATCCACCGGCGTCAAGGTCGAGGGGTCGCATTGGATGCAGCACGTCGTGGATCAGAACGCGCAGACCGCCGCGGACGGGATCATGCGGACGGCCCTCCGACTGATCGACGAGTACGCGGCGAAGGCCGCGCGCAAGGCCGCCCGGCATGAGGGGACCCTCGCGCGGGCGGCGTCCGCCGCGGCCGAAGAGGTAGCGGCGATCATCCGGGACGTCGAGTTCGAGGAAACCCTGGGGTTCGCCACGTGAGCATCGAGTACGCCGTCATCCAGATGATCGGCACGGGCACGGCTGCGGGGGCCCGGATCCATCCGCTCCTGGCCCCCATTGACGTGGCCAGCCCCTACCTCGTCTACGGCCGCCGGAGCACGCGCCGGGACCAGACGTTTGACGGCGACGGCGGGGTGGCCGAGGCCGTGGTCCGCCTCACGTGCTGGGCCACCACCTACGTCGCGGCCGTAGCCCTGGCGAAGTCCATCCGGCCGCTCATCGTCAAGGGCGACGTGCTTGCCAACGGCGGGACCTATGAGGTGTACGAGGCGTCCGTGATTGACGAGGGCGACTCCCTCGATGCCGGCGACGGCGAGGAGCAGTCCCTCCGGTACGGCCGGTGGATCGACTGCCGACTCGTGTGGTGTGAAGAGACGGAACCCGCGTAAGGAGCCCAGACCATGGCCCGTTCAAGCGGAATGCCGGGCGCGGGGACGACCATCGGAATGGGCGTCCTCGACTCCGGTTCGTACACCCTGATCGGCGAGGTGAAGGCCTGGAACGACCTGCCGCTCACGGCAGCCAAGTGCGACCTGACCCACCTCACGAGCGACGATCACGCCGAGGAATCCCAGGCCGGCGATATTGCCGTCGGCGAGGCCCGGATCCGTATCAACTTCGTCGGCGCCCAGTACGCGACGATCGACACGGCCTTCGCCGCCCGGCTGTCCCTCGACTGGGAACTGACGTTGCCGGACGGCTCGACCCGCACGTTTCAAGGCTGGATCGCGTCGCCGGGCGCCCTCGACGTGCCCAACAACAACGACCCGATCACGGCCGAAATCACGGTCCAGGGGACCGGGCTGCCGACGTTCACGGCCGGCTGATGAGAGAGGGGGAAGGGTTCAGGGTTAACCGTGGCCGCAGCGGGAAGCGGTGAGCCGAAGGCGAACGCGATCCCTGACCCCTGACCACCGACAAGGAGACCCACATGTCCGTTACCGCGACGATCAAGTTGGAGGTGAAGGCCGCCGAAACGCTCAACAACACCCCGAGCGCGGCGGCCACGAAGAAAATCGTCACCCACGAGGAGTACACCGACACCCACACGCTGACCAGCGCCACGACGCCGCCGGTCACCCAGTGCGCCGACTGGCGCGAGGCCCTCACCGACGGCGCCGCCACGGTCGACCTGACGGCCATGACCGGCACGAACGGCGCGACCATCGTCGGCACCGGCCTCAAGGTCCAGGGCCTCAAGGTCAAGAACCTCGGCGCGAACACGCTGACCCTCACGTTCGGCGCGTCGAACCCGTACAACCTGCTCGGCGCGGCGTTCGTGATCGTCCTGGCCCAGAACCAGGAGTTCGCCTTCTACGGCAACGACGCCACGCCGGACATCGCGTCGGGCGCCAAGGAGATTGACCTCTCCGGGACGGGGACGCAGACGAGCGAGTGGAGCGTGATCGTCGGGTAACCGTGGCCGCAGCGGGACGCGGTGAGCCGAAGGCGAACGTGAACCCTCTCCCGCAAGGAGTTCCCCGTGTCGAAAATGCTGACCCGCGCGGATTTCCTGAAGGCGAAGCCGGCGGCGGAGTACCCGCCGGTTTCCGTGCCGTGCCCCGGCCTCGGGGGCGAGGTCTACGTCCGGCGGATCTCAGCCGCCGAACGGGACGCCTACGACCACCGGCGGTTTGCCGAGGGCGAGGATGGCGAGGGAACGACGGCCGACAATTTCCGGGCCGAACTCCTCGTCCTCTGCCTCTGCGACGCGAAGGGCAAGGCGATGTTCCTGGCCGACGACGCCGCGGTGATCGGCCGGCTGCCGACGGCCCTCGTGGACGGCCTGTTCCGGGCGGCGGCGCGGTTGAACGGGATCGGCGGCGACAACGAGGCGGCGGCCGTGGCGGACGCCGAAAAAAACTCCGGGGGCGCCCCGGACTCCGGTTCGCCTTCCGCCTGAGCCTGGCGCTCGGCTGGCCGGACCCGCGGGCGCTCATGGCGGCGATGCCGGCGCCGCTGTTTGACGAGTGGCAGGCGTTCGCCCGGATCGAGCCGTTCGGCGGGGCCGTGGCCGACCTCCGGCAGGCCCGGCTCGTGGCGATGATCAGCGCCGCCGCCGGCGTGGCCCGCGACCCGGCGGACTTTTCCGATGCGGCGCCGGCCGAGCCGGACGCGGCCGCCGAACGCGCGGCCGTGGCGAGGAAGATGAAACGATGGCGACCATCGGCAAGATTGTAATCGACCTGGTCGGCCGGTCGGCGGGATTCACCACGGCCCTCGACCGCGGCCGCGGCGACATGCGGCGGTTCGGCCGCGACGCCCAGCAGATGAGTCAGATGATCAAGGGCCTGTTCGCCGGGTTCACGTTCACCCGCGCCATCGGCCTCGGCGCGCGGGCACTCCAGATTGCAGACCTTGAGGCGACGAAAGCCCGCCAGCGCCTGAACAAGGAATCGGCCGAGGTCCTGAAGACCCAACTCGAAATCAACAACGCCTGGCGCGACTTCGGCCGCCTCCTTCCCGGCATAGGACCCGTCGTAGATGCCCTGTTCGACGCCTTCGGAGACGAGAAAGTCATCCACGCCACAATCCAGCGGCTCGGCGAAGCCGTGACCGCGACAGCCGCCCTGGTCGAGCAAACGAAGCGGTGGAGGGAGGAACTGGAACTCGTCGCAGCCATGAACCGAAAGGCGTCCCCGGAGGAGATTGAGGGGATCAAGGGGCGGCATACAAGTGCCGCTCGGCAGGAGCAGATTGCCGCGCTGGAACTCGACCGGGCGAAGACCGTACTGGCCATTGCTGATGAGTGGGCGCGCATCGTCAAGCGCGCCGAGGCGTCGAGCGCCATAACGAAGACCGACGTCAACCTGGACATTCCGATTCACGCGGGGAGAAGCGCGGTCCTGGCGGCCCTCCGTAAACAGTTTGCGGAGCAGGATCAGGCGCTGGAGAGGGCGCGGGTGACGAGAGACGAACTGGAACGCGAAGACCAGGTGAAGCGCGAGCGGGAGGCGGCTGATCGGGCCGGCAAGGTCGAAGCGGCGGCGCAGGCGCGGGTGGATGCGAAGCGGACGGGGACCGCCAAGGGGAACCGGTTCAAGATGCCGGAGGAGGTCGCCGCCGAGGCCAAGCGCATCGGCGAGGTGGCCGCCATCATCGAAGACCTGCGCCGCGAGTCGGCCGGCGAAGCGGCCGATACGCTCACGGGCGTCCGGCTGACGAAAGAGGAGTATCGGGAGATCGCCGCGCTGGAGGCCGAGATCGTCCAGCAGCGGAAGGTGCGCGAGCACATTGCCTTTGATGAGGCCCGGCGCGAGAAGGAGGCGGCGGCGGCGCGGGCGGCTACGGAGCGGGTGGAGGCGTTCCGTCAGCGGCAGCGGGAGCACGAGGCCGCCGACCAGCGGGCCGAGGCGGCCCGGATCCGCGAGTCGAACCGGACGCCGGCCGAGGCATTCCGGGACCGGGTCCGGGTCCTGGATTCCCTGCGCCGGTCCGGGCTGATCTCGCCCGGCGACTACATGCAAGAGGTGGCCAAGGCCCGGTCGGGCGGCGGCGGGGCCGGCGGCGGGGCCTTCTCCGCCACGTCGGCCCGCGAAGTCCCCGGCCGCGGCCTGGCGGACCTGGCCCAGCGGCAGGTGCTTCTGCTCCAGGGCGTGAACGAACGGCTCGACAGGATCGAACAGGCGACGAAACAGACGCAGTGAGAGGGGAGGGCAGAAGGGCAGAAGGGCAGAAGGTCATAGGGTTCTGAAATCCTGACTCCGACTCCGCCCCTACGACCTACGACCTTCCGCCCTTCCCCACGGAGGCGATCCGCAGTGGCCGTAGTCCTCGACATCCGTGACGGCGCCGGCCTGCGCTACAGCGGCCAGGGGTACGAGGTGTCCCGCATAGCGCGGGTCACGGAACTGTCGAGCGCCGCGGCCTACGAGCGGTCGCAGGAGGCCCTCGTCGCCGCCGTCGTCGCTACCGGCGCCATCGGCCACGTCCATCCCGGCCTGCCCAACTGCTACTGCAAGGCATTCGAGATCCGCAATGAGATGACCGACGTCGCCCGGGTCGAGATCGTCTATCGGTCGCGGCCGACGGTGCGGATCACCACGGAGTCCACGCTGGGCCAGGTCACCTCGTACTACGACCTCGAAGGCAACCCGATCACGGTGGTCAAGGACGGCGTGACCCAATGGGTCGGCGTGCCGATGGGTATCCCCCAGCATCGGAAGGTGATCGAGGTGGAACTCGGCTACGATTCCGACGCGACGGGCAAGACCTACGAGGGCACCGTGAACCAGGCCGGCTGGTCCCTCGACGAGGATGCACCCGAGGGAACCTGGAAGTGCATGTCCGTGCGAAGCACCACGGACGATCTGACGTGGTATCAGTGGGTCGTCGAGTTCGAGTACCGGCCGGTATCGGCCACGCTCCAGACGAACGGCTGGAAAGAGATCGCGGCGTACCGCGACACGGCGGGCAACGTCCCCTACGACGCCGATCCGAGCGCCTGGTTCCGGTGGGTCGAGGTGGCGCCGGTGGCGGACTTCGACGCGATGCCGATTTACGGATGACGACCGCAACGGGAAGCGGCGAGCCGAAGGCGAACATCGTGACCATCCGGGAATTCGTGCGCGGCGCGGGCAAGCCGTCCCTCGACCGGCTGAACGAGATCGTCCGGGCCGTGAACGCCCTGACCCGGACCCAGGGCGACGACCTCATCCGCGTCAGCCGGAACCCGACCAACCCGACGATCACGCTCAATCTCCCGGAACTCATACGGAGGATTCCGCGGAATGATGCCGACGTTGTTTGGGTGAAAAACGAAACAGGCGCCGCGCTTGAACGATTTGACGCCGTGGCCATCGGCGACCCGACGACAGAGGGGGCGGTCGGCACGGCATCTGTCGTCTATGAAGCGGTTCTGTCCGGCGATCCACTCTGCGCGGGTCGCGTGGCGATTGTACAGACCGGACTTGCGGTGGATGCGGCGGGCCCCGCGGTCGCCAGCGGGGTATCCGTGGCCAAGGTGAAGATCAGCGGCCGGCCCTATGGCCAGTGGCGGGGGAACGCCGACCGGGCGGGACTCTACAAGGCGGGAGAGCCGGCCCTGCAACTGTGCGAACTCGGCCGCGTGGAACTCCTCTGGATCGACTGGCCGGCGCCGGAGATTGTCGGTGAGGACGTGGAATACTGGTGCGTCGCGCGGCTCGGCGGCCAGCGGCCGACGCAGGGCGTGACTGTGTATGAGCAGGGCGACGGCGAAAACCGGGGCGTGGCCGAGGTCCTCTTCCTCGCCGGCGCCACGGTGGCCGAGGTCTATCCGGGCTGCGTGGTGGTGACACCAGCATGATCATCATCGTGGACAGCAACGGCAAACCCTGGCCAGTGAGCGCCGTGAAGTTCGCGGGGGCCATCCCGGTCCACGACCTGGGGCAGGGCCGCATCCTCGTCGGCAGCGCAACGGAGGCGCCCCACCAGCGGACGACCACGCGTGAGTTTGTCGTCACCGCGGCCACGCGCGTGACCGGCACGGTGACGAAGACCCGCGAGCGGTCGGCCACGCGGTATTTCACGCACTCGCGCGACCGCTGGCAGTTCAACACTGAGGCTACGAGGGTGACCGGCACGGTAACGCGGACGCGTGAGCGGTCGGCCACGCGGTACGTCACGCACTCGCGCGACCGCTGGCAGTGCAACACTGAGGCGTCCCGGCAGTCGGGCACGGCCACGGTCTCCCGCGTCAGTTGCGTCACTGTTCTGGCGGTCACCTGGGCGACCGTTAGCGTATCGCGAGACCTCCCCGAACGGACCGTGACGCGCGAGTTCACAAGGGAAAGGACGGTCACCGCATGATCCTGATTGTGGACAGCGCCGGGACCATCCACGAGGCCGCCGCCGTCCAGTTCCATCCGGCCTGGGGCCTGGCCCACAAAGGCAACAATGCCTGGGCGGCCACGGCCGCCACGGCCGGCGGCGAGTTCACCGAGATAGTCAGTCACGACAAGCCCATCCCCGTGACACGCGAAAAGTCGGTCACGCGGAGCGTGACCCGCCATGACTGGACTCGCGACCTTATCACGGCCACGACCACGCGAGATTACGTTACGGCCGTCACGCGCGAAAAGTCGGTCACGCGGAGCGTGACCCGCCATGACTGGACTCGCGACCTTATCACGGCCACGACGACGCGCGATCAGGTAACCAGTGTGACCCGGATCCGCCCCGTCTCGGTAACGACGACGCGACAAACGGTGTGCATCAGTAGCGTCACGCGGGAGGTAACGGAGGGCAGCGTTTCCGACCTCGTCTCGCGCGAGAAGACGGTGACGCGCTGGGTGACGGGGGCCGCCGGCGACACCTATTGCGAGTGCACGCCGGACGTGATCTACTCAATGTGCTTCCAGATCGACGAGTTGGGTGGCGTCCCGGACGGACCGGAGTGTACCTGTTTCAACAGCGCGCTCCAGGGCGGTTGGACGTACTACGTCCTGATCGGGGGGGCCTACAATACGGCCGAGGCGTGCGAACTCGCCGGCTGCGACGGCGGCGCAGGGATGCCGACCTGTGCGCTGAGCGTCGGCCCGGCCATCGACGGCAAGTTCTACTGCGGCCACTTCGCCGTCTGTTTCGTCTGAGAGGAGAAACCCGTGCCGTCCTGTCCAACTGCTTTCTATGTCGGGCGCACGGAGTACCGGCGGTGCGTGGCCCTCCGCGACCGCTGGGGGTTCGGGCCGAACGTTCGGGCCGGGCTCTGCGGCGACTGCGACGGCACGCGGCCGAACGCGCGGGTAGAGGAGTTCGTGTGCGCCCTGCTCTTGGCGAACCGCCACGCCCGGACGGGCCGCACGGCCGACGCCCTGGCCGCCCGGATCGTCGAGGTGGCCGGCCGCGAGCGCCTGGCCGAGCGGCTGGTCCAGTCCGTGCGGACCGGCGGCCTGACGGCAGTGGAAGCGGAGCGGATTGCGCGGGAGAACGGTCTTGATCCCGATGACACTGCGCGAACGCCTGGCGGCGGCGGCAGCGGCCCGCGGTAACCGCACGCCAGGCCCGTCCCCGTCCCGCGTGCGCGGCCCGGTCCCGGACGCCGAACGATGCCGGCACCTCGGCCGGTTCCTGCGGCTCGCCGGTTGCGGTGCGTGCCGCGCCGATCAGCGGGTCCACGTCTATGAATGCGGCCTCGACGGCCGGGCGGTGCCGGCCCGGTCGTTCTGTCCTACCTGTGAACAGCGCACTCTGCCGAAGGCATAGTGTGCGCAGCACCGCCCGGCCGGCGTGAGGCCCTCGCGAGGCCTCTCCGGCACCCGCCGGTCCGGGCGACGGAGGTGCCCCATGCGCGTCTCGATGATCCTCAACACCCACAACGAGGGACCCGACGTGGCCCGGACGATCCGGTCGTTCGCCGACCACGCGGGCGGCGCCGACCTCGAATTCGTCGTTGTGGCCGACGGCACGACGGACGGATCCTGCGACGACCTGGACGCCGTTCACCCGCGCGTCCTGGTCCTCAAGGCCGCCGAACGGCTCGGATGCGGGAAGGCAAAGGACGTGGCGTGTCGGCACGCGACCGGGGACGTGATCTGGCACAACGACGCCCATAACCGCCTGGTGCGCGGGACCGTGGCCGACCTGGCGGCCCTCTGCGTCGAACGCGGCCCGTGCGTCGTCACGCCCGCCGTCGGCCCCCTGGTCTGCGCCCGTCAGGGCGCTTGCGCACGGCATGCCTCGGCCGAGTGCGCGCAGACCTGTCCCGAGATCACGGACAATGACAATGTGCCGGCCAACTGTTACCAGGGGGGGGTTCTGGCCTTCGGCCGAGCCTGGGGTCACAGCGCGGGACTCCACGTGCACAACACGATCACCCGGCCCACCGAGGCGGTGCTCCAGACCCAGACCGTGAACCCCTCGTGTTTCGCCTACACGCGGGCGACGCTTGAGCGCCTCGGCGGATGGAACCGCTACCCCGGTCTGTGGGGCAGCCAGGAACTCGGTATCAGTCTCCGGGCGTGGTTCACGGCCACGCCGATCTACAACGCCCGCGATGTGGTCTGCCTCCACCGATACCGCTCATGGAACCACCCGCAGGGCAAGGCCGTTGCGCCCTACTCCGTGCCCAGCGGCCACCGCGGCGCGAACGCCCGGTATGCGACGCGGGTCGTGTTCGACGAGGCGACCTGGGATGCCGTCTGGCGGCCGTGGTTCGACCGCGGCGGCCGCGACGCCGCGGCGGATGCACTCGTGGAGGCCTCCGAGATCGGCGCCCAGCACGCGGCCTTCCTGCTCGTCAAGAGCCGGACCGATGACGAGTTCTTCGAGCGGATCTGCGGCCACGCCCATCCGGCCCGCTGGCGGCGGTCGGCGACGAGCGCCGGCCAGGCCGTTATGGCCGTCGGCGCCGGCATCGGGAATGCCCTAATGACGATCCCCGCCCAGCGGGCGCTGGCGGCCCACGTGGGCAAACCCATTGACCTCCTCGTCCTCGACGAGGCCCGGCCCGGCCGCGAGGCCGTGGAACTGCTCGGGATGCAACCGTGGATCCGTCGGGTCGTCGGGGTCGGCGTGGACTACGGCCAGTATGAGCATGTTGTGTCGACCTGGGGATCCGTGGAGATCGACGGCCTGATGCCGACCGGCACGGCCGTCTGGACGGCTGAACTCAAGTGGCGGACGCGGCACGAGGTGGAAGGCAACCTCGACACCGTGCGGCGAATGGGGTGGTCGGGCGTGGCGCCCGCGGCGGAACTCGCGACCTGGCGCCAGCCCGCCATGTCGCTCCCGGATGGATACGTGGCCGTCGGCGTCGGTACGAACGGGATGCGCTACAAGCGTTGGCCCCACCTGGAGGCCTGCTGCCGGGACCTGGCCGCCGCCGGCGTCCCCCTGGTCTTCGTGGGCCGCGGCGACGAACGCGAGCCGTGGATGACCGCCGTGGGCACAGACTGCATGGGCCAGACGACGCTGGCCGAGGCCGCCGGGCTCCTCTGGTCGGCCCGGCTCTATCTCGGCGTGGACAACGGCCTCTCGCATCTGGCGGCCGCCGTCCGCTGCCCGTCGGTGCTGGTCTACGGGCCGACGCGGGAACGCAAGAACGCGCCGTGGTCAACCGCGTGCGAGATCATACGAGCGGACACGCTCACGTGCGCGCCCTGCTGGGAGCACCCGCGTTCGGTCAAGTGCGCCGCCGACGAGGCCGCCTGTATGGCGGCGGTGAAACCCGAATGGGTGGCCGCGCGCGTTCTCGCCGCCCTCGAGCGCCCGGCCTGGCAGGCAGGTCGGAGTGACGACCTCCACATGAGCCGGCGGCAGGAACTCCTGAACCTGAACGGCGCCGACGCCCTCCAGACGCGCTGGGAGTTCAACGCCCTGCTCGATGTACTGCGGGCCCGGCCCGTCCGCGCGGTGATGGAGATCGGCGCCGCCGACGGTGGCACGCTGTGGGCCTGGTGCGAGATGCTCGAGGGGTTCAAGGATGTGCTCGTGATTGACCCGAACCCCACCGCCTGGAACGTCCCCAAGCGCGGGCCGGCGCCGCCGGAGAACTGCACGCGGTTCCCGGAGGTGGTCGCGGAACTGCGCGGCCGCGGCCACGCCATTGAACACCTCCGCCGGCCGAGCGATGAGGCCCTTGTGGACGCGGCCGACTGGTTCGCCGTCCACGGGCCTGTGGACCTCCTCCATATTGACGGCGACCACGACTACCCGCAGGCGCGGCGGGATTGGGACCAGTATCGGGGGTTCGTCCGGCCCGGCGGCCTGGTCGTCCTCCACGATGTGGCGAACCATCCGGGGCCGCGGCGGCTGCTGGCGGAGATCGAGCGGGAGTACGCCGTCCGGCGGTTCACGACGCCGGCCAAGGGCTTTCGGCAGGGGCTCGGAATCGCGGTCGTGGAGATGCCGCCGACCACGCGGTGACTCAGCGACATCGGCCGAGGGCGGCCGCCGCCCGGCGCCGGGCGTCGGCGTCGGGGTCCGTCTCGCAGGCGGCCGCCAGCGAGACGGCTGCCAGGCGCCGGTAGGGGTCCGGCGGCGGAAGGGCGCCCGCCACCGCCCCCAGGGCCGACGCGGCATACCGCCGCGTGTAGTAGTCCGGCGATCCGAGGCCGCGGTCGATGAGGGCCGGCACGGCGGCCCGGGCCTTGGCCCCCATTCCAGCCAACGCCTCGGCGGCCCGCCGGCTGTGGAACCGGTCGCCCCCCATCTCCCGAATCTGGGCCTGGACCTCGGCCGGAACCGTGTCTCGCGCGTCCGGCACGGCCGCGCAGTAGATCTCAATCCGATACTCGACCGCATCGGGCGTGGTGTTCTGCACGAACACGGTCCATCCCTCGCCGCGCCGCTGGGCGGCTGCGCCGCCGGGACCGGCGGCGCGCTTCGCCAGCACGAGCCGGCCGGCTACGGGCAGGTTGGCGGCCACCAGGTCAACCCGCGGCGTCTGGGGCAGGCCGCGGACCCGGTCGCGTTCCCCCTCGACGCGGATCACGCCGTCAACGTCCACAACCAACAAGAATTGATCCTGAACAACTCCGCTCACCGTGGCGATCCGCTGCGGGCCGGCCGCTGCGGGGAGGGGTGGCGTGCGGATCGAGGTTGGCCGGCTCGCCGCGTGTCCGGCCGACCGCGCGGCCAAGGCGACCGTCCACTGCGCTGCCGCAAACTGCCGCCGCTCGTGCCCGACCTGGACGTGGTGGACGCCACCGGCGGTCGCCAGGACCCGGCCCGCCACCGTGTCGCCGGTGTCGCGATGCGTGAGGATGTCCAGCGGCGCCGTGTCGCCGGCGTCGGCGGCCGCCGCGAGCGCGGCCGAGAGCAGCAATCCATACCCCGTCATCTGTCGTCCCTCCCGTCGTGAACCCTTTCGCACTATCCCAATGCATTGCCCTTGGCTCGCCGCTTCCCGCTGCGGCCACGGTTCACCCTGAACCCCCTCCCCCCTCCATTGCAGACGTCTGCACGTCCACCGCCGCCGGCGGCATGAGTCGTTCGGCGTCCACGGCGCCGAGCCAGGCGGCGTGGGCCCGGTCGAAGGCCGCCAGGGCGGCGTTGAGGTCCGCCAGGTAGGCCGCCATCCGGCCGCACGCCGGCCGGCGGGCCCGGTCCGCGACGGCCTCGGCCGCCGCCTCGAGGTCCCGTTTGGCCGCCGCGAGGTGATCCTTCACGGTTCGCTCCCTTGTTCTGAATGCGCCTGTGCCGCGCGCCGGCCGTCGGGACGGCCCCGACACACCACCTCGGCCCTCCGCGTGCGGCCTGGGGCCGCCGGCGGCCCGGATTCGGGCCGCGCCACAGAGGTCTATACCCCATGATCGGCACGGGGTCAATAAAAAAAGACAGAAAAGCACTTGACACGGCACTAGGCCGTGGTATAATACTGGTAGAGTTGAGGCCCGGAGATGGGAAGAGAAAAGGAGGCGGGGATGGCGATGAGTCGGGAAGAGTTCGTGACGGCCGCGGCGCAGTGGATGCCGGCGGAGGAGGTCACGGGGAACACGCGGACCGCCGAGGAGTGGGAGCTTGTGGCCGGCCTTCTGTACGACAGCCTGCCGACGGTACACGCCGCGCAACTGACGGCCACGTCCCTGGTCGGGTTTGTCCGGCTGGAATGGGCGTACGGCGAGGATGACCGGCCGTTCCGCGACCGCGCGCTCAACGCGCGCTACGCGGCCGCCGCCGGGGTCTGACACGCACCGGGGGCGCCGGCCCCCGCAAACGAGAGGGAGAGAAAGATGGGACTGGCGCGAGATCAGATCGAGGCCCTGGTGGGCGCCTACACGGCCAGCCCGTGGCATTGGTGCGCTCCGTCGGTCGGCGGGCACATCGTGGCGAACGAGAGCCGCAACGTTGCGAGCGTGCCGGCCGGCCGGCGCTCCGAGGGCGACGCGCGGCTGTTGGCCGCCGCCCCGGCGCTGTTCGAGTCGCTGGCGCGACTGGCCGCCGGCGAGGTCGTGGACCCGGCTGGCGGCTACGCCGACTGGGCCGAGCGGGTTATCGTCGGCGCGCTGGGCGCCTGACACGCACCGGGGGCGCCGGCCCCCGCAACGAAAGGGAGAGGACGATGGCACGGGAACAGTACGCAGCGGTGATACGGGATGCCGGATGCGGGCACGTGCACTACACCCGCGGCGGCGCAGAGCGCTGCGGTACGCGCACCGTGGCGCGGGCGCGGCGGGCGCTGCGGGCCGGACGCCGGCCGGACTGGCCGCTGAACCTGGCGACGGATGCCGAACTCCTGACGCCGGACATCGTTCGAGTCGAGGTTCGCTGACATGGCACCGGGGGCGACGGCCCCGCCCCTACCGCCGCCGAGGCGGTGCGGGCGGCGGCCGGATGTTCCGGCTGACTGCTGACCGCTGACGGCTACTGTTGGCCGCTGAGGAGCCTGGCGTGACGAACGTCTACCGATGGATCCGCGACGCCCTCGACCTCACGCAGGCCGAGGCCGGGGCCCGAGTGGGCACGAGCGGGAACCACTGGTCCCGCTGGGAACGCGGGGAACGGCGGCCGACCGTGCGGGTCCTCGTCCAGGCCATCGACCGGCTCCGGGCCGAGGCCGCGGCGGCAATGGCCGATAAAGAAAAACAGAAAAAGGCTTGACAGGGCGCGGGACGGGGGTAGACTGTGACTGTCGTGTGTGGGTCGGGGCTGATGGGAGACGACGATGCCGGTAGCAGAACAGCAGTACGAAAACTTCGCCGACCTCCTGGTGCATCACCCGAAGACCAAGGCCCTCTGGCAGTACCATGCGGCGGAGGTGCTCGGTGTGTCGCGTCAGTACGTGACGCTGATGAAGCGCGGCACGGTTCCGGGCCGGCCGACGCTCCACCGGATGGCCGACGTGCTCAGCATCGATGCGGATGAACTGAGGCGGCTGATCAGGGCCGGCGGCCAGGCCGGGACCGAGGCGGACGCCGAGGTCCGGTAACGGGCCGGCGGCGGACGTTATCGACTGACAATCCGGGGCACCAGCGGGGGGCGGGACATGGCGGCGGCAGGGATGCGGACGGACGCCGAGCGAAACATAAGATACACTACCGGCGAATCCAGTATTTCCGGCCGCGTTATCATCTCCCGTAAATCTTCTGTCCCCGCCCCAGGGCGCGTCGCGACGAACCTCCGGCACGTCGCCGGCCGGCGCGCCCCATACTCTACATTCTACGGGCGCGGCTGTGCAACAGAGCACAAGCCGCTTGCGGAGTTCGCAGTGGGGATGCCGTGCAACTCGGCGTCCCGGCGGCGTCTGGATGCCGCGCCCGCCGATTTCTCTCAGACCACCAGGCCACTCTATGGCAACGGTGTATGGGGCCTTGGCTTACTCCTCATCTACCTCACACGGCCAAGGCCCCCGTACGATCGCTCTCGTCGGGATCAGACTCCCGGCGTTACCCAGCAAGAAGAGACGAAGTCTCCCGGCCGAGCGCCGTCCCCCACGGGCTGGCGCCCCAAACGCCACGGCCCGGCAACCAGCGGCGCTCGGCCACACCCTTCAACGCGAGACGGTCGAAGCCCGCGCCGGCTGTTTCCCACCGGCCGGCGCCTCCGGGCACGCCAGCCCAGGCCCGTGGACGCGAACGCCCCCGGCGGGACGCCTACTCCCCCCTGGCGCCGGCGCGGGCTTCGCCTGTCTCCATTTTGCGGACGCGCGTGTTGGCAGCGAAAAACGGTGACGCGGTGAGCCGAAGGCGAACGGCCAAAACAGGGAGGAGCGCGGCGATGAAGATGTTCTGCGGACTGTGCCCGACGTGCGGCGAGCGGCTGGACCTCACGTGCCGAGCGGCCGGCCGGATCACCCGGGTCTGCCTGGCGTGCCACTACGAGGTCGAAGTGGCCTCGGACGTGGCGTGCGAGGCGTGCGGCGCCGCGATGATCCTCGTGCGCGGCCGGTTCGCGGCCCGGCTGCAGTGTCCGGTGTGCCTTCAGGCCACCCCGCTGCCCGACCCGGCCCCGGTCGAGCGGCTCGTGAACGAGGACCACGCCCAGGCGGTGGGGCGGAATCTCGACTGCGTGGCGTGAGTGTTCCGACCTGAACCCCGACCCCAGACGGGAGCCCGACGATGCCGATGCGATACGTCTCGTACACTGGGAGCGATGTGGTGCACCAGGTGCCGGTCGACGGCCGCGGCCGGCTCCGCCTCGACTCCGACGTTTACGAAACCCGATGCGGCCGCTCGACCGGGACCGCCGACCGCGAGCGGACGGCGGCGGACTGGCAGGCCCGGCCGTGCGGATCCTGCCTGCGGCAGAATCGGGGAGGCGCTTGATGGTGGTCCTTCTGGCGATCTTGGTGCTCGGCATCATTGCCTGCGGGTCGGCCGTCGGCTGGCGGCTGGCGGAGGCGGCGTTGCGGGATGCCCGGCGGGCGGTCTGCCACATCGTCCTCATATCAGAGCAGACGTCCCGGAACGTGGACATGTGGTTGCTCAGGCGGATGGCTCCGGGGATGGAAAGTGTGGAGTTCAACGTGCCGCGCGCGATCCGGGAGACCCTGGCGAGGAACTGAGAGGGGCGGGAACAGGGGGGGAGGAGGGTTCAGGGGTCAGGGTTCGGAAATGCGGACTTCGACCTGAACCCTGAACCCTGACCACGCAGCGGAGGAGCCGACGATGAACCTGCGGAGTCTTGAAACGCCTCAATTGGCCGAGTGTCTGATGCGCCGGCGGGCGGTGGCTGAACCGCCGCCGCGGTGGCTGTCGATAGTCGCGCTTGCGGCCTGGGCTGTCGGGTTGCTTGGTCTGCTGCGGTGGAACTCTCCACTGATATTTCTTGTTGGGTTCGGGGTACAGGTGGTGCTCGTGTTGATACTGTTGCGGCACACGCTTGCCATGTGGCGGCTGGGGCGGGCGCGGCGTGAGGTGGAACGGCGGCTGGACAATGTGCCATACGACGTGCGCAGGTCCGCAGAGGCGCTCTACGCTGATGACGAGTGGCCGTGGGAGTGCTGGGCGATCGAGTGTTGCGAAGCGCACATGCCGGGCGACTGCCCGCTCTGCGGCGCGGACTGATGGCTGAAGGAGAGGGGGAGAGGGTTCAGGGGTCAGGGTTCGGAAATCCGGACTCCGTTCTGAACCCTGAACCCTGACCGCTAACGACACGGGGCGGATCCAATTATGACCGGTAGCGACAACGACATCCGTGGCCAGGCGGTGGTGGTGGTGGACGGCCGGCACAGCGGCCGGATCGGGATTGCGGCGTCGGTGGATCGCATCGCGGCGCCGCGCTGTTACGAGGGCGCGCCGAAGCGGGCCAAGCGCCGCTGGGTGGTTGCCGTGGGGTTCCCGGACGGCACGGAGGCGCTGGTAGAAGAGGAAGGGGTGAAGGTCATAGGTCATAGGTCATAGGGGTGGATGAGGGAGTCCGGATTTCCGAACCCTACGACCTATGACCTAAGGCCTTTGACCTTCCGGGGAGGGTGGTCGTCGTGAGCATCGTCTGGATGTCGCGGGTCTGGAAACATGCGCAGCAGCGGGAGGCGCCGCTCCTGGTCCTGTTGGCCCTGGCCGACGGGGCGAACGACGAGGGGTTGACGTGGCAATCGGTCGAGACGCTGGCCCAGATGGCGCGGATTGAACGGCGGAGCGTCCAGCGGGTGTTGCGGAAACTCGAGGCGGACGGCGAGATCCAGGTGGTGGACATCCACCCGGAGACGAAGACCACCATCTATCGTGTCCTCTCGCGCCCGGTGGTACTGCCGGCTGTGGAGGGGGGCGACGGAAAGTCGCCCCCCCTTGTGGTGAGAGAGGGCGACGGAAAGTCGCCCGGGCGACGGAAAGTCGCGCGACCGAAAGTCGCCCCCGTGACCGAAAGTCGCGCGACCCCCGGGTCGCCCTATCCGAACGTTAACGTTAACGCTCCAGAGAACGCTAACGAGAACGCTGGTGTAAACACCGGAGGTCCGGATGTACGGAGTGGGAGTTTCTCCGGCATGTCGGAGGGAGCAAACCCGTTCACGGACGCCCTCGGTGACATCGCGCAAGGTCGCGCCGCGACCCTGGCGCGGGAGATCGAGGAGCGGCTGGCCCGGATCATCGGGGCCGGGCCGGCGGCCGAGGGCGCGGCGATGTACGCGCTGACCGACCGGTGGGCGGCCGGCGACGCCCAGCGCGCGGAGATCGTCCGGCGGGCGCTCACGCTGACCGATCAGGCGGCGCGGGCCGGCCGGATCCGGGGTGACGTCGGCGGCTACTGGTGGGGGATCGTGCGGGGCGAGTGCCGGCTCCGCAAGATCGCGCTGCCGACCCGGCGGGCCATCGAGGAGGCCGTGGGATGAGATATCGCGTGAGTCACCACCTGTTCGGGCGTGCGGCCGCGGGCGGATGCGTGATCGAGGCCCCGGACGCCGAGACGGCCGTCCGGCGGGTGAGCCAACGGCAGTGGCCGGCCGAATCCCCGCGGGCGGACTGCTGCGTCCTGGCGAACCCGGCCCTGGGGACGCGGGACTTCGACGATGCGTGGTATGCCGAGCCGGAGGCGGGGTTCGGACCGCACCCGACCCCCGCGTGAACAGATACCCGACGCCCCGGCCGTGTGGCCGCGGGCATAGGGGGGCCGGGTCCACCAGCCCGGCCCCCCGAAAAGGAGCGGCGGATGCAACGAACGCCGATCGAGTGGGTTCTTGGGCCGAACGGCGAGCAGGGCTACTCGTGGAACCCCGGCGGATGCGGGTGCAGTGGTGGATGCCCGTGGTGCTACGCCCGGGCCGGCGTGGCGCCGCGGCTGGCGCGGATCTGCCCGGAGTGCGGCCTGTTCGCGGTCCACTGGCACCCGGAACGGCTGGCCGACCTCACGCCGCGGCAGCGGCCGCGCGGCGTGTTCGTCTGCTCGACGAGCGACCTGTTCGACCTGGAACGGGCGGGCGAACCGCTGGCCGCGCTCGACGCGATGGCGGCGGCGCCCCAGCACCGGTACTACCTGCTCACGAAGCAGCCGCTAAGCGCCGCGCGCTACCTGGCGGAATGGCTCCGGCGCCGTAGCGAGGCGGCGACGCTGGCGCCCTGGTGGATTGGCGTGAGTGCCGAGGACCAGGCGGCGGCCGACCGGCGGATCCCGGCGCTCCTGGCGCTCCGGGGCCTGCCCGGCGGCGACCGGCTGACGCTCTTCGCCAGCGTCGAGCCGATCCTCGACGAGGTGGCGGCCGTGGCGTGGCTGGGCACCGTTCACGAGGACGCGGCTGGCGTCGCCAACGCCGACGAGCGCACACCCGACCGGCTGGGCCTGCCCTTCCACGATCCGTGGGTGCGCGGCCTGGACTGGGTGATCGTCGGCGCTGAGACGGGCCTCGGCGCCGTGCCGCCGTGCTGGGACTGGGTCGACTCGCTTGTGCAGCAGTGTCGGGGGGTCGGCCTGCCGTGTTTCGTCAAGGACAACGCCCGCCGCATTTTCCTGGGGGGCGTGGCGTGGCCGCAGGAGATGCCGGGTGACGGCTGACCGCTGATTGCTGAGGGCTTTTCCTTGCCTGACCCCCGAACCCCGAACCCGGAATGCGTCGCCTTCGGCTCGCCGCTTCCCGCTGCGGCCATGGCTGAACCCTCTCCCGCGTCCGAATGCGTCTCCGCCGTCTCGCCGCTTCCCGCTGCGGAATGCGTCGCCGATGGCTCGCCGCTTCCCGCTGCGGGCGCGGTCACGGGCGCGGGGTGGCAGGAGATCACCAGCGACGAGCGGCGCAGCCGATGCCGGGCGGCGATTGAGGGCGCGGACCGGCCGGCGCTCCTGGCCCTGCTCGAGGCGTTCCTGCTGTTGTTCAGCCGGCGGGGGTCGCAGACGAGCCCGAACACGCTCAGGACCTACCGGTTGGCGGCCGGTCAGGTGATGGACTGGGCGGCGGCGGCGGGCGTGCGGCTCGACGGGCTGACGGCCGACCACGCGCCCCGGTTTGTGAACCACCTCCGCGACCTCGGCCGGGCGCCGTCGACCATCCGCAACCGGATTGCCGCGGCGTCGGCCCTGGCGCGGGCCCTGGCGTGGTGCGGGGCGACGGCGGCGAACCCGTGGGCGGGGGTGACGGTCTATGACCCGACGCCGCCCTGGGAGCGGGCCGAACGGTACAACGAGGCCGAGGTCGAGGCCCTCGTGGACGTGGCGGGCAAGCGGGACCTGGCCATCGTGCTCCTCGGCGCCGACGGCGGGCTGCGGGTGTCGGAGACGGTCCGGCTGGCGTGGTCGGAGGTGGACGCGAGCGGCCGCCGGCTCCGGGTGGTGTCCGGCAAGGGCGGCAAGACGAGGACCGTGGCCATGACCGACCGGCTCGTGGAGGCGCTGGCCGCGTGGCGGCTGAGACAGGCAGCGGAGGAGGAGGGCGGCGCGGAACCGGAACGGGTGCTCGGCCAGACGACGACGAGCACGGTGCGGCGGTGGCTCAAGGCCCTCTGCCTGGACGCGGGGGTGACGCCGCGCGGGAGTCACGCGCTCCGGCATCGTTGCGGGACGGCGCTCTACGCGATCTGCGGCGACCTGGCCCGCGTGGCGCACCACCTCGGCCACGGATCTCTCGACACGTCGCGGATCTACGCGCGGATGGCGGACGACGCCTACGTGGCGGCGGTGGTGCAGTTGGGGGGTCGGCGGCGGCGTCGGCCCCGGCGTCCGGCCGCGCGGGCCGGCTCGGCGGTCGAAGCGCGATAACGTGAGTTATCACGCGCACACATGCGCCCCCTGGGGCGCCGGGCGAACGTGGGAGGGTTTCGGAATGGGCGAGCGCGGCGAGAGGACGGGTGACGGGACCTCGGCGGCGGCCGCCACGTACCGCCGGGCCGGCGCCCAGGCAGAGGAGGCGCCACCCCCGGCCGGGGCCGCGCAGTTGTACGCCCGGTGCCTTGTCTGCTGGGGCCGGGTGATGACCTGGAAGGACGAGGTCGAGGGCCACCGCGTGACCCGGTTCCGCTGCGAGGGATGCGGCGCCGCCCTCGATGTGGTCGGACCCGCGCCCAAGAAAGGGACCAGCAATGCCTGAACGCAAAGACAGCCTGCGGCTCCGCCTATTCACGGAGCGGACGGCGGGCGCGGCAATGGTGCATGCGGTGACGGACAGCGGCCGGGCCCTGTGGCTCGGCGAGCGGTTCGGGGCCCCGTTCGGCCAGGTCTTCGACCAGGACCTGCCGCGGCTCCGGGCGGCGGCGGGCCGGTGGGGCCATGACGGGATCGTCCACGCCCCCGGCACGAGCGCCCAGCGGCTGGAACTGACGGGCCGGCCGCTCCGGTATGCCCTGGCGGAGTCGCGCCGGGAGGCCGCGTGCGGCGCGGAGGAGGACGTGACGAATGGGCGAGTCGAGGGCGGCGATGCCGCCGATGCCGCCGCCGATCCCGCGGGGGACGGCGGTGATGTGGCAGCCGAGCCGAAGCGGGCGCGGCCGAAGACCGGGCCGGATCCGGCGCTCGGTCCTCGTGATGCCGGCCCGGCCGGCGGCGGGTCCGGGCCCGAACCGGCCGGTGTGCCTGTACGAGGTCGCCCTCGACGGCCGCGGCGAGGGCGAGACGGCGTGGGCGTTGGCCGAGAACCTGACGCGGATGCCAGCAAAGACAGGCTCCGCCTGCTCCAGCGCCGGCGGCGGCTGATCCTCGTGCAGATTGAGGTGGTCGAGGAGCGGCTCTGGGCGGTGCTCTACGCGGCGGAAGAGTGAAGAGTGCAGAGCGAAGAGTGCCGGAAACGGTGACGCGGTGAGCGGAAGGCGAACGTGAACGCCGCGGCGGCGCCAGGAGGGACGGGAACATGGCCGAGGAGCGGGCGGAACGCAGCGACCACTGCGTGATGGACGCGACGACACAGACGCTCCGGTGCGAGCGCTGCGGGGAGGAGGTGCCGATCCCGGTTGGCGTGATCGACTGGTTTGTCGGCGTGACGAGGGCGTTCTCGGCCGCCCACGCCGACTGCGAACCGCGCCTGGTGGGCGGTCCCGACGAGAGGAAGCGGACGGGGTTCTCGACGCCGGTCGGGACGGGGGCAGTGTCTGGGGTTCAGGGTTCAGCAGGAGGCCAATAATGAAAACGGGGACGAAAGGCCGGACGTTCGGAATGCGGCGGTTGCGGGGGGCGGCGGCGCGTCGGGCGGCCCGGAAAGGCCAACATCGCCGGGCGAAACGCCGGCGGATGGAGGCGCGGAACTCAGAGCAGGGGTCGTAGTCAAAACGCAAGGGAGAGAGCCGTGAGTGACCAGGCGGAAGCGGGGCGCAGCCCCTTTGACCAGTGGGCGATTTTGGAATTGTTCGGGCACCAACGTCTGGCGGGCCGGGTCACCGAGGCCGAGGTCGGCGGGTGCGCCTTCCTCCGCGTGGACGTCCCCGAGGCGGACGGCGCCGGCGCGTTCACGCGGTTCTACGGCCAGGGCGCCATCTACTCGATGACGCTCGTAGACGAGTCGGTCGCGCGCCGGGCGGCGGCCGGTCTGGCGGTCCGGCCGGTGACGGTCTACTTGCCGCCGGCCCTGCCCGCGCCGACCGGCGATTACGAGGACGGGCACGGTTTCGCCGGCGATCCGCGGTTTGAGGACGACGAGGACGACGAGGAGATGGACGGTCCCGACGAGCCGGAGGACGGCGAAGATCTGGTCGAGCCTGAGCGGCCTCTCAGTGACAGCAAAGAGGAGGCGCTGCCTCCTCCGCCGGAGGATACGGAGGCGGACGAACTGGGGCCGATGGTCGGGCTGCCCGAGAGCAGGGCAGAAGGTCATAGGTCGTAGGGTGTAGGGGTGGATGACAGAGTCGGGATTTCAGAACCCTACGACCTTCCGCCCTTCTGCCCTACGACCTTTCCCACGCGGTGAGCCGAAGGCGAACAACGAAGAGTGCAGAATGGTGACTGACGGATATCGCAACGTCCTGCTCCAGGGCGACGTGCGCGCCCGGCTGGCGGAGGTGCCGCCGGGCGTGGTCCAGTGCTGCGTGACGAGCATCCCGTACTGGGGACTGCGCGACTACGGCATCCCGCCGGTGGTTTGGGATTGCCACAGAGGCACGGAGGCACAGAGCGGATGCGAGCACGAGTGGGGGGACGAGGAACCGGGCGATCCGCGCGGGGGGTCGGGGCCGGCGGCGAAAGAGGCGTATGCGGGAGACGGGAAGACCACGTATGCCAGACAGGTGCCGCGGGGGCGATTCTGCACCCTCTGCGGTGCGTGGCTGGGCAGCCTTGGCCTTGAACCGACCATCGACCTGTTCGTCGCCCACGTCGTCGAGGTGTTCCGCGAGGTCGGCCGGACGATGCGGGACGACGGCACGCTGTGGCTGAATGTCGGGGACGCCTACGCCAGCGGGAAGGGCACGTGTCACAATCCCGGCGGCGGCGAGGCGTCAGAGATTCCAGACAGTGAAGACAAGCGGACCTGTCGCGTTTTCGACCGGAAGAACAAGACCGACCTCTACGCGATGGGCCTCAAGCCGAAAGACCTGATCGGCCAGCCCTGGCGCGTGGCGTTTGCGATGCAGGGGTTTGCGGTGGTCCCGTTTACGCGGTTTTCCGACTGGGCGGACATGCTCGGCGAGGCGCGGGAGAAAGGGGATTGGGAGGCCGTGGCCATCGTCGAGCGGCTGTTGCGGCAGGCGGACCTCTTGGCGGCCCTGACGGCGAGCGGGTGGTATCTCCGGTCGGCGCCGATCTGGGCGAAGGGCCTGTCGTTCTGCGACGCCTACAGCGGGAGTGTGATGCCGGACCCTTGCAAAGACCGGCCGACGAACGCCTATGAGAACGTGTTCCTGCTGACGAAGAGCAGCCGGTACTACTACGACAACGAGGCGGTGAAGGAGAAAGGCAGCAGCGGGCCGTCAGACCTTCGCAAGATGACTGAGCAGGAAGGCCGCATCGGCGGCAAGCACAAGACGCTCGACGACCCGCTCTCGAAGGCCAGCGCGGCGACCAATATCGGCCGCAAGCGGGCCGTCGGCAGCCCAGCTTCCCGCAATCTCCGCAACGTCTGGGTGATCGGCACGGAGCCGACGAGCGAGAAGCACTTCGCGGCGTTCCCGAAGGCCCTCGTCCGGCCCTGCATCCTGGCCGGCACGTCCGAACGCGGGTGCTGCCCCACCTGCGGCAAGCCGTGGGAGAGGGTGGTGGAGACGAGCGATCCCAACGGGCGGCTTGGCAAGGGTTTCCACGATGACATCGGCGACCTCGCCCGCGGCCAGCGCGGGGTGTTCTCGGCCGCCGGCGCGCCAACGAAACGCACCCTCGGCTGGCGGCCGGGCTGCGAGTGCTACGTGTTCGGCGGGACGGACTACTCTGATTTGCCCGTGAGGCCCTGCCTCGTTCTCGACCCCTTCGGCGGCACGGGCACGACGGCCGTCGTCGCCCAGGCCCTCGGCCGCGACTACCTGCTCACGGAACTGAACCCCGACTACTGCGCGATGGCCCGCGCAAGGTTGGCAAACCACGAGGGCATGACCGACGAGGAAGAGGCGGCGACCGCCCGCCGCATAGCCGACAAGGCGCCGCTGCTGGCGGGATTGGAGAGTGCAGAAGGGCAGAAGGTCATAGGCCATAGGTCATAGGGGTGGAGCAGGAGTCATGAGTTCAGAATATCAAAACCCTACGACCTACGACCTTCTGCCCTACGACCTTCCCGCCAGCCGGGCGTTCCGGCTGACGGCTGATCGCTGAGTGCTGACGGCTTTGTTTGGAGGACGTGCGATGCGAGAGGTATTGTTGAACGTGGGCGGCTCGTTGCTGATTGCCCTGATTGTGGCGGTCGGCGGCCTGGTGCTGACGTACATCCGCGTGAAACGGGCGCAACTGGAGCAGTGGACGGAACAGCACGGGCTGCTCAAGGATCTCCAGGTCGACAACGCGGTCATGGGCTATGCCGAGGCCGTGGTCGGGTCGCTCATGCCGAAGGTGGCGGCGCTCAAGGCGAGCGGCGTCTGGCAGACCGACCGGGCGGCGATCCAGGCCATCGGCGACGAGGCCCTGGCCACAATGAAGGCCGCGGGGTCAACCATGATTCAGCAGTGGCTCGCCGACCACGCGGTGACCGACATCCGGCGGGTGATCGAGGAGGCCCTGGTCCGCGTCAAGGCGGATGCGGCGGCGCCGGCGGTGAACCCTGAACCCTGAACCCTGAACCCTGACCGCTGCTCGGACTGGAGTATAGCGTGCGCGGTACTGCCCCAAGCCCCCGCGCGGACTGCCGCCTACGCGGCGGTTTCTTCCGCCGGCAACGAACTACGCGGTGACGGCGGCCGGGGGCCGGGCGCCAGGGCGCGAGTGCAGAGTGCAGAATGAAGAGTTGAGAGTTGAGAGTGCCGGAAATGGTGACGCGGTGAGCCGAAGGCGAACAGGTGGCGACGGCGCGGCGGCCGACAGGGGAGGGAGAGTGACCCAAGGAACCCTGACTGGGCCTGACGTGCCACCGCCTGTTGGCGGCATGGGTGGCTCAATTAGTCGTTGGGAACGCGGTGTGGACCCGTGGCATCGCAGCATGTTCCCGGCAGAGTTCGCCGATCAGGCTCCGCGTCAGGGAGCACTCACCCATGGCTGGCTCGGCTTGGATTGGTGTGGCAACGTGATCTGCTTTGTCGCGGACGGAACGCCGTTGGCACCGCCGACAGGGGAGGGATGATGATGAAGACGGAACGCGTGTCAGAACTGGTGCACTCACTGCCCACGTGCCGGTGCACCCAAGGATCGTTCCTGCACGGATGCCGACACACGGCGCGCCGCCTACTGGCTCAACTGTCTGCCGACAAACTGACCGCTGATCCTGAACTGTGCCACGTCTGCATCGGCGAACTCGGCCGCATCCGGGGCGAACCGATCAACCGTCCCGTGACGTGCGACTGCTGCGGTGAATGGTTCTGCTTCACGAGTGCGCCCGCGGCACCGCCGACAGGGGAGGGAGAGTGAGATGGGCGCTTCAACTACGGGCACGGCGGGCCGGGGGCCGGGCGCCAGGGCGGAAGTGCAGAGTGAAGAGTGAAGAGTGAAGAATTAAGCCCCGCCCGCGTGGCAGCCGAAGCGGGCTGCGGGTGACGGCGTACCCGGGGGTATCAGGAGCCGTCTGCGAGAACTCCCCAGGCCGGTGCAACTCCGTGCCGCGGGCGGGGCGTAAAGGAGGTGAACCAGTGGGAGCATACCAGTACCGTCAGTCGTGGTGGTCGCGGTGGGCGTGGACGGTCGTGATCGCCGCCGGCCTTGTGGCCGTGGGAATCGTGGCCGTGGCCGCCCTGTCCGGCTGCGTCGCCGTCCCCCAGCAGTGGGACCCGCCCCTGACGCCGGTGGAACAGAGCGCGGCGGAGTATGACCGCGTGCAGGCGTTCGGCGAACGAGTGGGCCGGCAGATGAAACAGTATGCCGAGGCCGGGCTGCTGTCGCCAGCCGACGCCGCCGAGGCCGAACGCCTGTACGAGCAGTGGGCCGATACGATGGATGCGTGGGAGGCGATGAACCTGGCCGTCGCGCGGGGCGACCTGGGCGCGGTCCTCTCGCAGGCCGTGGCCGACGCGGCAAACGAGGCCCTCACGCGGTGGCAGGAGACCATCCTGCGTCGGGCGCGGAAGGAGGCGCAATCGTGAATGAATACCTGTTAATGGCCGCTGTGATCGAGTTGGCGCGGCCGATTGTCGAGGCGGCGGTGGCGTGGGTCTTCGCCCAGCGGGGCCAGGCGCCGCCGGCGCCGCGGCCGGACCCGGAACGGAGCCGGCGGACGAAACGGTGGGCGGAGTTGCAGTCGGCGATTGCCTGGCCCGCGCGCGTGTCAGCGCAACAAGCGGCAGAGGAGGCCGCCATGGGGCGGTTTGCCAACGCCTCGTGGGGTCTGGGCGTAGCGGTCTCGGCCCTCACGGAGACGATAGAGGCTCGGCTGCTCGGCCAGGCGCTCGTCTCGGCCATTGGCGTGAGCCCCGAGTTTGCGGCCGACGTTCTGGCGGCGGCGGAGGCCCGGTTCGGTGGCGAGGAGAAGGAGGCGTGATGCTGACTCATATCCAGGTGACGCACGACGTTCTGCAGCGCAGTCTAGAGAAGGGCGAGATCGCCTCGTTCGAGGTGCGGATGCCTGGGCCGGACGGGTATCTGCTGTTTGTGACCCTGGGCGCCCGCGCCCTGTTCTGCGTCGTCTCGTGGGGCGGCGGGTGGGACCACGTCAGCGCCCACGTCGAGACGGCGGCTGGCCCGGACACGCCGACGTGGGCGGAGATGGACCTGGTGTACCGACTGCTGTTTCACCCATGCGAGCCGGCAATGCAGTTGCACGTGCCGCCGTCGATGAAGAAGAACGCCCACAATCACACGCTCCACCTTTGGCGTCCGCAGCGGGAAACCATTCCCCTGCCGCCGCGGGAGTTCGTGTAATGGCCGATACCCGACACCCGATCCCCGAAGTCCGCACGAAGTGGCTCCTCGCCGACCTTCCGATCCTGTTTGACCAGGGTCTCGTCCTGCCCGGCGACGCCCTGTTCTGCCAGGGGTCATGGTGGATCGCCGGCGGGATTGCGGCGGCCCAGCGGGGCCGGTGGGGCGACGTGCTTGGGGCCCGGCGGACACACGTGGCGACGGTCGGCCGTTCGCGGACGGTGATCGAGTCGGTCTGGCCGGCGGTCCGCGAGATCGGGCTCGAGGAGTGGTGCGCGGAGTGGGCCGGCCTGCCCGTGGAACTGGGCCGGCTGCCGGACCTGTCGGCGGGAATGCGGCAGGTCATCAGCGCCAACGGCGAGCGGATTGCCAGGGCCCGGACGCCCTACGCCGTGGGCGCCATTGCGGTGCTCGGCCGCGCGTACGCCTGGTATCGGCCGGCCCGATGGCGGACGGAACTCATCCTCCGCCTGAACCCCGACCCGCCGGGCGAGTCGTACACGTGCAGCGGGCTCGTGACGGAGCAGCATCGGGACACGGCCGCCTGGGCCCGGTTCCCGGAGGCCTGGCGGAACCGGCCGCGGCTGGTGAGTCCGTGTGAGCAGTACGAGAGCAGGCTCTGGCGTATTGAGGCGACGCTCCTCTAGCGGCCGGGAAGGAGACGCGGTGAGCCGAAGGCGAACAACCATGCGCAGTGTTTTCGGCGAGGTGGTCGGCCACCTGCTGATGGCGGCGGTGCTGGCCCTGGCGATCCTCGGCTGGACGGTCGGGATCGTGGCGTGGGCGTTCTGGGGCTCGGAGTTGGAGGAGCGCGACGGGTGAACGCCAAGCAGTTGCAGACGATGACCCGCTGCTGTCGGCGCGGGTGCAAGAAGACCCGCGCGGCCGGGAGCCGCTACTGTCCGGGCTGTGGCGCGGTCCTCTCTCGCCTCTCCCCCGAGATCGCCGCCGAAGAGGCCGCGGCCGCGGCCCGGCGGGCACGGCCGAAGCGAGGAGACTAGACATGCCCACGCGCCCTCGGATTCACGGGGCAGAGCAGACGGCAGCCCGGCGGCGCGCGTATGAGCGCGCGCAGGGCAAGAATGAGGGCGACGTCTTCCTGGCGTCGGCGCGGTGGCGGCGGTTTCGGGTCGCGTTTCTGGCGGCCCATCCGCTGTGCGAGTGGTGCCGCGCGCGCGGGC
>Ga0265297_10002292_pt1 | contig 39758 bp, 17 predicted proteins | sample Munlanlwell13791_FD_192502 | JGI IMG/M metagenome (GOLD analysis project Ga0265297, IMG submission 192502) | Leachate microbial communities from a municipal landfill in Southern Ontario, Canada - Leachate well 137-91 | ecosystem: Engineered > Solid waste > Landfill > Unclassified | place...
ACTAGATACAAATAGATCATTTTTAATTCCCTTTCTTTTCTTTAAATGAATAATGTGTTTAAATGTCTGGTTATGAAAATAAATTGCAGTAAAGTTACAGTAAATATTGACGGATTGTTCCAAATTCTATATTATTTTCACTAAACTGAGTTTTTCGTCAGTACATCCAGGAAAGGCTCTTTAAATGTATAAATATTGCTTATAGTTGGTATATCCTGATAGTTATCGGGATTAAATTCCATCTTTTGATTACTGCACTTCATGTACTTTTTCAGAAAAATAATTCTTCAATTGCGTCGTTCTCACGAATAAAATAAAATTGGACCATAATTCGGCATCATCACTTAACTCTATCTTGCGGGTCATTTTGTATAGGGCCTCTATTGCTTCTAAATCCTTGTTTTTTAGATAATATAATGCCCTTTTTTCAATAAAATCAGTCATTTCAGCTTTGTTTATCGTTCTTCTACCTTCAAATGTAGAAGCAAAATCAATTATTCCAACTTCATCTTTACAATGAATTAAATCATACGAATACTTAGTGATCTTGAACAACGAAAAATCAGGGTATTTGAGAATGTATTTTTTTATTTCTCTTTCGAATTTCACAGGATCGGTCTTATCAAGATTTCGTAATTTCCAATTTATAATAAATGGAATTTCTGATCCAATTCTTTTTTCAAGCATTTCCTCTTCTTTATATTTCTTGTTCGGATCCGCTTCAATTAAGTCCATCAATATATTAATCAGCTCTAAATCATTTTCAATGAGGATATGATCATTATCAATACCGAAATACTCGTTTGAGTCTTCATTTTCAATTAACGGTATAAAAAACTCTTTCTTAAAGTTTTCAGTTAAACGCTTTACTTCATCTTCATCGGTAACATGTACATAAATCAGATCGATTAACATTTTCAACTCCTTTTTTTCAAGAAAAATCATGTCTTCAAACTTCTTCTGTGTTAATTTTTGAAAATATTCTTTTTTTTCATCAAGGTTCATTTCTAAAATATCATAAATAGCATTATCCAATTTACACATGCAATATCCATCAGGGAAAGGACATTTCTCGGGAGGATTGCTACACAACTTAATTTGGAGAGTGCCATACGAAGCTGTTATTCTTGGATATATGTCATTCCAACATTTTAGCATTTCCGTATAAAGAATTCTTAGTGGTAAATCGGGAAAAATACACTCCGATTCGATTTTAAACGAAGACCATAAATAGAGCATTTCCGAAATCAATAACCTTAATTGATCATCGTTTAATTTTTCTTCCGGCGGAAAATAATTAGAAGGAATTCCAAACTGATTCTCCAAGGTATCCATGTTTGTAAACGTTGATGTTATTTCATCAATAAATTTCGACGAAAAAAGTTCTGTTTCGTCCTGTATTTCCAATGCAGTAATACTACTATTTGTACTCCTACGTTCGCGTGCTTCATGCATTTTCTCAATTAGCAATTCTATGTAATCATCCATAAATTGTTTGTTTTTCTTTTAAAAGAATGAATTATGTAGTACAAATATAGTAATATTTATTAAAATATTAAAAGTATCGGATCCCGTCTCCCGGATATGTTCTTAAATGAACAAATGTTGCTGATTGTCACAGGATTTTTTTATCCCTGTTCGCTGTAGCATATATATAATCCTGCACCCAATGTTCGGCATAAGGCTCTAGCCTATGTCGCTGTTAGAAGGATGCTCTGCTTTCCATATTCCATTTCAAGAAGGAAAGCTCCGCTTTCCTTCTTGCTTGAACGAAGCGAAAGACGCTTCGCTCAACATACAGTGCCAATCTTTACGCTACAGTGAACAGGGGAATATGCTCTTTAAATGAAAAGATATCACTGAATGTCATCTGGATGATCACTTTGCAACCCGACAAGAGGACGATTTCACCGAAATCATGACTTTGCAGTCCAACAAGAAGGCATTTTCAACGAAATCATGGCTTTGCAGCCCGACATGAGGATAAAAACAGAATGACTAAAATCTTACATCCAATCTTACCGTACATTGATAGAGTTGCATTGCTTTCATAGTTCAAACCACGATTCCGAACGCCTGATTCATTTATTCAGGTTTCTGAACAGCCTGCTCAACGGGATAGTATTTACTATTTATTTAAACTCTATCATAAACTCCGTCAGGCTTTTGGTTGATGGAAGTCCAATTTTCTTGCGGATACGCGAACGGGCTACTTCCACTCCTTTGAGCGAAATATTCATCAGGTGTGCAATATCCTTACTGGAGGAATTAAGACGTAAATAAGCACAAAAACGCAAATCGTTGGAAGTGAATTCGGGATATTTGATGTGCAGATTCCGGAAGAAGTTCTCATGAATGCGGTCGAAATTGGTCTGAAAAATGGCCCAGTCCTCTTCCGACGACAGATTCTCGTCCAGCAACCGTATCAGTTTATCGTAATACTTGTTTGGATACTGCGAACCCAGGGCTTCTTTCTGCTGTATTACTTCTTCTTTTATCGTCACCAGAATTTCATTTTTCTTGATAATCGTCATGGTTGAAACAGCCAGTTCCTTGCTTTTTACAACGAGTTCGGAGTCTAATTTTTCTTTTTGAAGGGCAATGATTTTTTGCTCCCTTTTTTCAATTTCCTTCTGCCGGATTTCTTCCTGTTCGACGCGGACTTTTTCTTTTTTTACATGTATTAACCGTAAAATATACAGGTATAAACCGACAGCCAACAGCATAATCAGCAAGGCATAAATAATTTTTGCTGCCGGACTCAAATAGAATGGCGGTTCTACCTCGAACGAATAGCTGACTTCCGAGAGTTTAATTCCACTTTTGGTCAGTACCCGGGCTTTTAATACGTATTCTCCGTGCGGTAAATAATTGTACACTTTTCGTGAAGATGCCGTCGGATCACTCCACACGGCATCCAAACCTTCCAGTTTATAGCGGAATTTTATATTATTTAAGTTTGTAAACTGCGGATAAAATACAGTAAAAACAATGTTATTCCGTTTGTATGGAGTTGTTGACGGAGTTTTAGCTGAAATGGGAAGATAGACCGTTACTTTCGATTCGGCATCGGAGGTTTGAATACTTTTTATCATCAGTTTTGTATTCAACGCTTTTCCTGAAGACTTATGCGTGCGATACAAAGCCAGTCCGTTTTCAAGCGTAAACAGACATTCATTTTCCGAGATGGGAATTATATTTTGATAATCGTCGACGGTCTGATTCAGGAAAAGGGCATATTGAACCACATCCAACAATTTAATGGCTCCCGGTTTTACCTGAACCAGCGCTGATTCACCATCACGAATAAACCAATACAAATCAGCGTTGAAATAACAAACCCGGTACGCATGTGAAAAATAACCCAGGCTTTTATTCAACTCGTCATAAGGAACAATCTTTTTCTTTATATCATCGTAGGTGTAAAATGCCGTATTATCAGTAAAAACCACCCGGTTGTTGATAGAAAACACATTGATCGGATATTCGTGTTTGTTATCAAGCGTTTTAAATTTTGTTACGTGTTCAATTTTATGTAAATCGGGAGTCAGTTGAATGGCATACAATCCCTGATGCAAATGACTCGCCCAAATAGTTCCGGTATAATCAATTTCGAGGTAACGAATCGGGTTCAGAAAGCCATCGACGGCATGACTGAATGTCCATTTCCCCTTCACTTTCTCATAAATACACAGTTGTGTATAAGTGCCTTGTACCAGCACCTCTTTTCCATGAATGATTCCTTTCCTGATACAAATCCCACCTTTAACCGGCGAAAGAATTTGTGTCCCTTTGGGAGTTATATCAAAAGTTTCTTCGTTATTCCCACAAATTTGCTGGTTATCAAAACTATTAATACTCCATACCTGTCCCTTTATTTTGGGTTCCAAGCGCAGGTTTTTGATGCTTTTATTGTTCAAACTTAAATCGGCTCTGTAAAGCCCCTGGTTTGTCCCGATAAATAAATCGGGCGCATGATAGCTGAGCGAATAAACAGAGCCAACAGAGGGATTAAATGAGCGGATATAGTGAATGGATGAATTGAGTTGCAGAAGCGAAATACCTTTATCCAGGGCTAACCATAAATTATTATCCCGATCGCAAAACATACCCAACACAGTATTGTTTTGAAGCACATTGGACGTGTTCAGTGTCCAGCGTTTTTTGCCCTCCCGGTTTATCGCCGTAACGCCGTTTAAAATTGTGCCGACCACAATTAAACCATCCGGTGAAATAACCGCCCGGTTTACTTCCCCTTTTTTTAATTCATCGTCGGCTTCGGTGGCAAATTTCGAAATGTTGACGCCATCGAATAAGAATAAGCCATCCGATTGTGTCACTAACAGAGCATGAGACTGATCAAAAGTCAATACAGAGATAACAGGGCTCTTTAAAATCTTATTTTTAACCGGGACAAAATTATTGGTCTTGAAATCAAAAGAACTAAATCCCAACTGATCGGTATGCGTATAGATTTTGTTGTTGTATATATTGAAAAAAAGAAAGGTAAAAGGGCATCGTATTCCTTCCACCACGCCATCTTTGTACGTAAAATACGAAGTAAAAGATTGAAAAATGATGGTGCCGTTATAATCCAGTATATTCCAGATTTCGTCGTTCATCATTTTATAGTTATGCAATTTGGCCGAGAGGGAAGTGTAAATCAATTGTCCATTCCCGTTCTTCTCAAAATAACCGAACTCCTCGAATGAACCGACAAAAATCCGGTTATTCTTTATCAACAGGGAGCGAACGGTTTTATTCCCGGGGATATTGTACAGTTGCCACAACGAACCATCAAACTCCAGCAGACCCTGGTTATTCCCAAAATATAAAGTACCATCTTCACTTTGGGCTACGGCCCAGTTCTGATTGGATGCATTGTAGTCTTTCTTATTAAACTGACTAACTATCGGTGTGAACTCCTGACCAAAGGAAAAAAAAGAGTTGAAAATCAATAAATAGAGCAAATGTTTTAAAGACGATGTATTCATGTGTGATTAAGATTAACTCTGATAGTATGAATTCGGATTACAAATTACGTAAAGTTCTTTGACATGACAAAATTATTTCCTTTTCAATTACTTTTTGCATCGAATAAGATTTTATTTCAAAGCGGTTTACGAAAAGTCAAATAAAAGTCATGCGGATTTTAATTTTCTCATAAACCAGTATAGATTTTGTGCGTTTCCCAATCAATTTTAATCAAAATACAAGAATTGCCCTGAACTGAAATATAAATTTATAAACAATTGACTTTCGTTTATTGAAAAAACCATAAATGCATAGTAACTTTGTCCCGGATAAAAACATTAATTGATTAAAATACATACTTTTGTAAAATATTTTTTAGTATGAATTATTTATATAGCCATCCTACATTTTGCAGTAAAAATAACTTATAATCCAATAAATACAATTATGGTACTTTCACTTATTCTTCAAGCCCAACCAATAATAGATACTGTTAGTTCTGCTGTAAACTCTATTCCTGTTGTATCAAAACCGGCAAATGTTTCCCTTTGGGATATCATCCAAAAGGGAGGGGTAATTATGATTCCGATTGGGATTCTATTAGTAACAGCCATATATATTTTTATAGAAAGGTATATTACCATTCGTGATGCCTCTGCAAGCGAAGGGAACTTTATGGATGATATACAGGTTTTAATTGAGACCGAAAAAATGGATAAAGCGCTGGCCTTATGCGAAAAAAACACCATGCCTATTGCCCGTATGCTGGAGAAAGGCATAAAAAGAATCGGACGTCCCATTAAGGAAATTGAAGAATCAATTGAAATTGTAGGAAAGTTCGAAGTCTATGAACTGGAAAAAGGACTACCAGTTCTGGCGGTTATTGCAGGTATTGCACCCATGTTCGGTTTTTTGGGAACCATATTGGGAGTTATCAAAATATTCTTCGACATTTCGCAAACCAGCGACGTTAGTATTGGGTCAGTTTCTTCTGGTCTTTATGTAAAAATGGTTTCGAGTGCATCGGGGCTTATTGTAGGAATTTTAGCATTTGTTTTTTATAACTGGCTCAATATTAAAATAGGAAAGGTGGTAAATAAAATGGAGCGTAACGCAATGAACTTTATTGATTTTTTACAGGAACCAAAGAAGTGAAATCAGACTGTTTCTCCTGTATCATTTACATTTTCCCGGCTAAAAAAATTATTAAACTATGAATTTACAATCAAAGAAGAAGCTAAGTGCAGAGATATTTACATCTTCGATGAATGACATTATGTTTTTCCTAATGTTGTTCTTCATCATTGTATCCACACTTTTAAACCCGAATGTAATCAAACTTAATTTACCCAGTGCAAAGAACACTCAGTCCATCCATAAAAAGGAAATTCTGTTATCGGTGAATAAAGATTTGCAATATTTTGTAAATAATAAGCTGGTTCCTTTCGACCAACTACAAAATGTACTTGCCGTCGAAACCGGTAAAGACAAAGAAGCATTTGTCGTTTTGCGCTGTGACAATACATTAGCAATTCAGCAACTGGTCAATGTGTTGGAAATTGGGAATAAACTCAATGTAAAAATGATTTTGGCTACCAGAAAAGAATAGTTTATTGACCCAATTAAACAAATTCAAATAAATCATTCGTTCTTCAATATTCATTTAGCATAATAAACGTTGAAGATAATAACCGAACCCTGCAAATGATGAGTTTTCCTACTAAGTATAAAAGCCGTATTATTGCAGCAATCACTACTGTTTTTATTCAATTATTGCTGTTTGGACTGCTTAGTCTCGAATTTTCCGGAGAACAATCATCTTCACTATCCAATGCCGAGTTAGATGATTTAGAGCTTCAACTGGAAAACACTACCCCCGATGATATACAACTCACCTCCCCGGGAAAAGATCCGTTTACCGACCAAAAAGATAAATCGTCCGAAAGTCTATCGAAAGAGAAAGGTGCGCTGAAACCACAGCAAACCGAACGTTCAGCTGCCGAACAGGAAGCACAGGCTCAGGACATTCCCGATACACTTGTTGTGCCCAAACCTGAAATTGTTCAATCAGTAAAAAAGGATTCGCTGGAACAGGTTGCCAGGGATTCGGTCATTAATACTCAAATCGCACAGTTACAGAAAGCATTAACCCGCCCGGATGCCAATAATCAGCGCTACCAAAAAGAACGGGAAAAATATCAGTATTACGCTAAAAACTACGTAAACATTCGCAATTTCAGGAAAGTTTACCCTTATGCACTCAAAACCCGTGAGATTATTGAGAATCTAAACAAACAACTCAGTACTATGACGAATGAATCTGACCAGAAGAAGTTAATCAGGGAAACCGAGAAAACACTGTTTAAGGAATATGAAAATGCCGTGCGCACCATGACAAGATCACAAGGCGCACTTTTGCTTAAACTCATTGCCCGGGAAACCAATAAAACCGGTTACGATATCATTAAAGACTACAAGGGAGGTTTTTCTGCTTCATTCTGGTATGGAGTGGGGAAAATTTTCGGAACCGACCTGAAAACCGAATTTCATAAAGAAAATCAAGATTCTGTCATTGAAGAGATTGTTGGAAAATATAAAAATAACGATTTATATTGAATCGTTATTTTCACACCCATTGTCCATAATTTTTTAAACTTCCATTATACAGGCTCTGCGAATTGATGTTTTAGTCATCATTGAAGCATTGCACATCTGTGACTTATTTCTCTTAAAATAATCATAAATACTTCTTTAAATGCACAATCAATTAATTTTTTTTGTATTTTAGCAGCCGATATCTTTATACATGTGATTAATTGTTTTAAAATAAAAATCATTATTGACAAATATATATTTCCGGGTTAACTAATTTCCAGATTTTCTCAATATCAGAGTATTTCTCAACATCCTGAATTAAAAATAAATATCAATTCTGATCCTGAATATTTCCCCTGTATTCATTCTAAAATTTATCATTATGAAAAAAAGATTTACTCATTATGGCAGAAATCTGCTTGTTTTAGCGGCTGCATTATTAACCTGTCAAACAGGTTATGCCCAGTTTTCACCCGGCGCAGGCGGAAGTCTGCCTGTATTTACTCCTTTTACCGAAGTTCCGAATAAAATCAGCGGTTTTTTTGTAAGGCACAGTCAACGTGAGAATAACACATTTTATACCGGCACAAGAAACGAGGTCGAGTTAAATTTCCCCGAGCCATCGGCTTTCGGAGCAGAAACATATACCTTGCAGTATTCAACAGATAATGGTTCGCACTGGAATAATTACCAATACAATGGAACTGATCTGACATCGAATTATAATAATTTCACTTTAAATTTTGACGCAGAATACAAATTGAGACTACTTGTTAATGGCGGTCCTAAAAACGGATATACATCGAATGAAGTTTATGCACCGTTATCCTCTATTGACACCCGGTTTGCCGGTTGGGGTCTGGACGAGAGCTTTTATTTAAGCGGAATTATGTCACCCAATATCGGACGAGGTATTTTAGCTTCATTTACCGTCAAAAAATTGTCAGATGATACTGCAATAAATGGATTCTTAAGTTATCAATGGTATCGGGTAAATCCGGTGACATTTGAAATGACAGCTATCCCTGATTCAACCAATTTAAGTTATACTACCACGATTGCAGATGCAGGCTATCAGCTTTTAATTAAAGCAACCGGCGACGGAATTAATGTTGGCGGATTTGTCCAACTTCTTGTGACTTCACCTAATATTGTAGCAAATAGAGCATTTGTAAGCAATATAACCGGTAGCGGTTTTACGCTTAATCTCTATAAATCAGTGAGCGGCTTAACGTCCGAGCAATTACAATTTTTCGATAAAGATTCAAATCCTGTTTCAATAAATTCAGTCACACAGGGAAGTAATGCTGCCATCTACAATATTGCGGCCACCCTGGATGTTAGCAAGAGCCCGTATTATTTGACCAATGTCTCAGGTTTCTGGAATATTGTAACTATCATGGGTGAAGGACAATTTGTTATGTCTATGCCGGGAGTATCTATTGATTTTACGACTGGGATTAAAACATTAAAGGAGACTGATTTAAATATTTATCCAATCCCGGCAATTGACTTTGTAAATTTCAGACTGAATTGCGAAGTTTCCCATGCTGAAATTCTCAGTTTAAATGGTCAGTCAATAGTCCAGACTTCAATAAATAACAATGAAGGTAAAATGAATACTTCAGGATTAAATAATGGCATATACCTCTTGCGTTTAGTCACTTCAAACGGAGTAATGATAAAGAAGTTTGAAGTTTTCAGGTAATAATAGCATGTTGAACAAAAAAAGGCTGTCGTATGACAGCTTTTTTTTTGTTCAACATGCAGAACAAATTTCATATGTCATTATTCAAAAAAAAACTTCCGGTTCAAACCTTTCCCGTTTTAAAGAATCGTTTACTGAGTCCAGTCAGTTCAATCAGGAATGATTCAGGCATCACCTCCACCGTTCTTATCTCAAAAGAGGATTCACTCACATGCCGCATTTAAAATTAAAACCTTTATTATTCTGCCCGGTCATTATTGCAGGTGGAAATTCGGACTTGTTTATCAAGTATTTCAGCAAAGGATTCAACATCCTGTATTAAAAGGAAAAAGCCTTACCAATTTCTCGGCAAGGCTCTTTCGGGCTTTTAAAAAACAAATATATCAGTGAATTATTTTTTTGTGATTGTAGCCATTTTTTTCAGTCTTCTGCTTTTTACCAATTTATCCATTTCCACTGTTACCGGGGAAGCAATAAATACAGACGAATAAGTACCGATAAAGATACCAAACAACATAGCGAAGATAAAGCCGCGAATAGAATCACCACCAAAAATAAACATCGCTAACAACGTTATAATTACAGTGAAAGTTGTACTGAAAGTTCGTCCTAACATTTGGTTTACAGAATCATTGATAATTGAAACCCTGTCGCGCTTTGGATAGAGTGATACATTTTCACGAATACGGTCGTAGTTAATAACCGTATCATTGATAGAATATCCAAGTACCGTCAGAATAGCCGCTATAAACGATTGATCAATTTCCATAGAGAAGGGAAGTAAACCCCACAATAATGAGAAAACACCCATGGTAATAACCACATCATGAGCTAATGAAATGACAGCTCCAAGCGTGTAACCCCACTCGCGGAAACGAATTAAGATGTATAATCCAATACCGAGAATAGCCATAAGCACCGCCCAAATAGCGGAAGTTTTAATGTCATCGGCTATGGTTGGTCCAACTTTGGATGAGCTCTTAATATTTTCAATCTTGAATTGTTTTTCAGTAACACTTTGATTTAATAATGGTTTCAAACCGGTATATAATTTCGATTCAATCTCATCATCTATATTTGAACTATTGTCGCTGATTTTATATTTTGTAGAAATACGAACCTGATTATCACTTCCAATAGTAATTACCTGAGGTACATCACCCTCAAAAGCTCCTTTTAAAAGTGATTTCACCTGCTCGGTTTTTACAGGTTTATCGAAACTTACAATATAATTCCGACCACCGGTAAAGTCAATTCCCAGACTAAATCCACGGGTAGCAAACGAAATAAAACTTACGATAAACAACGCTGCCGATAAGACATACATGTATTTACGTATCTTCATAAAATCAATTTTCGTATTCTGAAGCCAGTGTTCCGATATTTTGGTATGGAAAGGAAGTTCTTTTGCATCCGGACGGGCAGCATAGGTTTCAACCATGTAACGGGTAAGAAATACTGCTGTTATAAATGTGGTTATAATACCGAAACTTAATGTTATACCGAAACCTTTTATTGGTCCCTGACCGAAAATTACCAAAACAATACCTGTCAACAGGGTGGTGACGTTTGAGTCAATAATTGCAGTTAAAGCATGTTGGAAACCTTCTTTGATAGCTGCCCTCATGTTTTTACCGCCCCGCATTTCCTCCCGAATACGTTCATAAATAAGCACATTGGCATCCACCGCCATACCCATAGTAAGAACAATACCCGCAATACCCGGTAAAGTCAAAACGGAAGCGAATGAAGCAAGAATACCCAACAGGAAGAAAACGTTGGCAAATAAAGCTATGTCGGCAATAAGACCCGGGATAAAACCATAATAGAAAATCATATAGGCTAAAACCAGCATAAATGCAATGATAAAGGATATAAGTCCGTTATTAATTGCTTCTTGTCCCAATGAAGGTCCAACAATATCTTCCTGCATAATATGGGCAGGAGCCGGCATTTTACCCGATTTTAATGTATTCGCCAAATCCTTTGCCTCTTCAACGGTGAAATTACCCGTAATTTGTGAGCTACCTCCTGAAATCTCGGTATTTACTGTTGGAAATGAATAAACGTATCCGTCCAATACAATGGCTATGGATTTTCCAATATTATCTTTAGTCATTCGGGCCCATATTTTAGAACCTTCCTGATTCATTGTCATACTTACATTCGCATAAGCTGAAGTCTGACTAAAGTCAGCACGGGCATCGGTAATTACATCTCCACCCAATGGAGCGCGTCCATCGCGATTGGTTATTTTAATCGCAATTAACTGGTAAATCTCACCCTTGGTATCCAATGCTTTAACCGACCATCTCAGACCTAAATCACGGGGTAAAACTTCTTTTACCTGTTTAGTTGCGAAATATGAATTTACCAAAGCTGTATCTTTACTTTGAGCCAAACCTACAACCGGACCACGTCCACCTCTTGGATCAACCTGAAGCACTGCAAATAAAGGATTTTCCTTCCGGTTCTTCTCCAACATTTTTGTTGAGTCAACAGTTGATTCAACTTTCTTCCCTAATGCAGCCTTTAAACTATCAACGCTGCTTTGGGGTTTTGCTGTCTCTTTTAATTCAGTTACTTTGGTTTTAGTAGAATCGGTTTTAACGCCGGTTTTCGATCCTTCAGCAGACTGCATTGTAGCTAACACCGAATTAGCCTGAACTAAATTGTTATAAATCTCACTTAAATCATAGGTTTCCCAAAACTCCAGATTAGCAGATCCCTGTAGCAATTTACGAACACGTTCGGGTTCTTTTACGCCCGGAAGTTCAATTAAGATACGACCATTCCCTAATTTTTGAATATTAGGTTGCACAACACCGAATCTGTCTATACGCTGACGTAATACATTGAATGAATTACTAATTGCACCATCAACTTCGGTTTTTAGAACTTTTACAACATCAGCATTTGACGTAGTCAGTAAAATTTTATCTTTAAGTTCGAATGTACTAAAGATTGTTGCCAACTTAGCTTGTGGGTCAAGTTTGGTATAAGACTCTACAAACAAATCCACAAAATTGCGTTGACTGTTTGTTTTTTGAAGTTCAACAGCGTTGTTCACAGCCTGATTGAAAGTCGGATTCTGATTGAAATCAGACAATGACCGGAGTATATCTGCAACCGATACTTCCATAGTCACATTCATACCACCTTTCAGGTCGAGACCAAGGTTAATTTCTTTTTCGCGGCATTCTTTCAGGGTGTAACCCAACCATACTTTTTCGCTTGATATAGAATCTAAATAGTTAAATTCCTTCATTTTGTCTCCGGAAGCATATTCCTTAGCCTGCTTGTTGTATGTGCTTGTAACAACAGTAAATGATAGGTAAAATAAACACACTAAGGTAAGTGCTATTGCAAAAAGTCTGATAAGTCCTTTGTTTTGCATGGAAAATTTTTATTTAAAATAAGACATTAAATTATTTCGGTTTTTTTTACGAGCTGCAAATATAGCATTTTTTTCATTATAAACATAAAAAATACAGCATACAATTCTTGAAATGCACTGAATTACAAAAAAAGGGTATTTCTTTTGAACTGCTTTTCTTAGTTGCTGAGGCTCGACTCGATTAACGTCCGCCAACTGGCGGATATGAGCTCACGTTTATTCATTCCCGGGAATAAAAGTTTTAATAAATTCCCTTTCTTTAGCTGATTTGAGTTGCTTTTCTCTTGTCAAAGCTTCGGAATTATTTTCATATATTTCCTGATAAATAATCTTCAATGGTTGATTTTTTTGTCCAACCTTTATTATCTGGATGAGTATGAGCAATTAAACGATTCTGAATATCAGAAGTAAATCCAATATTTATTTTCCTTTAACTTTCACAGTAAAGTACCTACACATTAAACATAGGCATCTGATTAATGAAAAAAGAACTCATGAAATTAATCACGAATTCTTTATTTAGTTGCGGAGGCTCGACTCGAACGAACGACCTTTGGGTTATGAGCCCAACGAGCTACCACTGCTCCACTCCGCGATATTTTGTGACTGCAAAAGTAATGCTTTTATTTGAATTGGCAAGCATTTATAATTGTTTTATCATAATTTAATTTGTCAGCTTGTTATTTATTTGATAAATAAGAGATTAATATAATATTCCATCCTACTAATATTGTAATTCAGAAATACTGACAATAAACTCTACGTATAAAGGTTCAGTAAATGAAAATTACAATATAATAGATAATTGACAAACTATAGTTTTAAAAATGAAATGTTTACGGAATTGAATGCAAATCTTTTTACATTCATATTTTATTTTTCAAATGACTTCTTTTTTAATGATAACAGATAAATAATTATTTCTATGAAAAAAAATATATATTTAACTAAATACATGTAAATCGGACAAAATAATATCCTCATATTTGTATGGCTTGTTTTTTCCACTTACATTTAATATATTCATTGATTTTAAATTATATAGCAATTATAATATAAATTTTTGAAAGTGCGGAGTCAGCACGATAAACACTGACAAATTTGTAATGAAAAAATACTATTTGTTATTTGTTGTTTTTTTTGTAAGCTTAATTTTACAAGGTCAGGTAAGCCAAATAAATGACGCTTTAATGTTAGGTGGAAGAATTAAAGCACATGCTCAAAATGCTAATTGTTTATTAGTCGCAAATGATGGTGGAATATTCAAAACTACCGATCAGGGTCAAAATTGGACAAATGTAACTCAAACATTTAATCCATATTCAGTAAATTGCAATCAGATTGTTAATATCGGAACTGATTTTTATGCCATGTCAAATTCCAGTAATGGTTCAGGTATTTATAAAAGCAGTAATGATGGAACAAGCTGGACTCCACTTACTTTCAGTTCATGGTCTCCATGGACTATGGGTAAACTATCAAATTATTTATATGTTGTTGCCAATGATTGGTCAACTGGCGAGGGTAAATTGTATGCATCTCTGGATGGAAATACTTGGTCTCCAAAAGCTGTTCTTTGGACAAATAACTGGCAAGGCGGAAATTGCGAGTTATATTCTTTCAGCCAAAATAAACTCTATCTTAAGTTAGGAAACAATCTTTATTATACCAGTGATGGAGATACAATGATTCCGATTGCTGCTAGCGGACTTAATTCATCTGATTTTTCTAATGGAGATGGAGAGCTTGAAGGAGATGCAACGGGAAACTTGTATTTCAGAAATAATGGTGTAATATATAAATACAATTTTACTTCACAAATATGGACTGATATTATTACAGGAAAGATCCCTGCTGATTATCAGATAATGAATCTTTCGGTTACTGACAATGCTGTATTCTTCTCTGCAATGCCATCAGCCACTCCTATGAAAATGTATAAGTCTGTTGATCAGGGTGGAACTTTTACTGAATTGGCTTCTACGGGAGTCTCTTTAGCCATGATTGAAAATATAATAGAAGCAGGAACGAATAAATTTATTGGAAACGATCTTTACGAAGGAGTTTTAATTACTTCAAATGGTGGAGATAGCTGGAGTTTAAGTTCGAACCAATACATTGCAACTTTTGCAGGTTGTCTTACCCGCTCGGGAAATTCTCTTCTCTATAACAGAGGAAGCAGAGGGTTGATAATTACCAGTAATTCAGGATTAAACTGGACCCAAGCCAATGAAGGAATACCTGATTTCGGTGGAGGCATAGCCTACTTTATTAATCAATTAACTCAGGTCAGTGATACTCTTTTCTCTTTTTTAAGACCTGATCCTTTTTCAGAGGATGTTGCGCTATATAAATCGACAAATAATGGAGTATCCTGGAAATCATGCCCAATACCTTCACCATACAATAATGGGAAAGAATATACCTTCGCCGGGAAATGTGATTCATTATTATTTATAAATTATTTTGACACAATAAATTCGAATTTTGCCCTTATCGTTTCATCAACTTTTGGGAAATCGTGGGTAAAGCCAAATAACCAAAACAGTAACAACCCACTTTTCTTAAAAGGACCAAAAAATTGTTTATTTGCTTTTTATGGATCTACTAATAATAACAATGAAGATTTCAACAATATTTATAAGGCAAATAGTTTTGGGATGAGTTTTTCCACTATTATTACTAATGTAAATGATAATCTATTAATAAAAAGAGTCTATAATGAGAATGGTGATAAAGCAGATGCAATGATGGATTTTGACTCCCCAAATAATCGGGCATTATTTGCGGTACGGGATCAAATGATGGGAAATGTAGACAAACTGTATGTGTATAATATTTCTTTTAATCAATGGTCCGAAATAAATACATCGGGTCTTCCTCAAAATTATATTGCAAATTGTATTAAATATATTGGGAATAATGTTTGGTTATTAGCAACAAATGCAGGTTTATATCAGAGCAAAAATGGAGGTTTAAATTGGACAATTACTCATAATCCAAACGACTGGCAAAAAGGTATAGTTGTCAATAGTATTCAAAAAATTGGTTCAAAAGTCTTTTTGGGAACTGTTTCCAATGGCATTTGGGTTGTCGATTTAAGTATACCATTTAAGTTACCAAACTCTATGTCGGTAATATTAGATGGAAATCAGGATCGAATACGTGTACTTGATAATAATCCATTAAATCCATCAGCAAATCCGTCCGGATATCAAATTTCAGGAAATTCCATTACATTAGAGGCATGGATTTATCCTATGGATTTACCTCTACCAAGCGATAGTAGAACTATTATTATGCGACCTTGCAATAACGGAGTTAGCATAGAACCTTTTCAAACATTTCAATTGTCAATAATTGGAAGTGCTCCTTTTTCACACCAACCCAGAATAGGTGTTTCTATAACAGATGGAATTCATCCCTCATTTTCCGGTTATGAGGTTTTTGTTGAAGATACTGCATTGGTCAAAATCGGTCAATGGACTCATGTTACAGGTACATATGATGGAACAAATGTCAAACTTTATATAAACGGTGTTCTGGCTAATCAATTACCGCTTAGTGTCTCAATGGGAACCGGTTCTGTTGGTTTATATATTGGAGGGGTAACTTATGGGTTCTTCAAAGGCTTAATTGATGAAGTCCGGCTTTGGAATGTTGTCAGAACACAAAGTGAAATTCAATCTTCAATGAATCAAACATTGGTAGGTAATGAAACGGGATTAGTTGGATATTGGCCAATGGAAGAAGAGTATATTGCAAGTAATGGGGCTACTGTCACTGTAGATAAAACAACAAATCACAATGATATGCCTGTTCAGTTTAATGCAAAATTGATCGACTTTCCTGAAGGTTCTGAGGTTATTATACCAACAACAGAAATTAGTTATTCAAATAGTTACGCAATTACCGGTGAAAAATATGCCGCTAAAATTTTCGTAAATGGATGGCCTGCGCCTTCCATCAATATTGTTGAAAAACCAACAGGTCTAACAATGGTCGTAGATTCAATATTTTGGACACCTCAGGCAGATCAATACTATGGAGTCAAGCTTTCTACAAAAGTTTCAAATAGTAGTGGCAGTTTTTTTAATGATTTTTATATAGATTCAGAAACAATTGAGTCAGTACAAAATCAACTTAAAGTGGATGTTAGTAATCGTGGAAAATTAGGTGCATTTGGAAATTATGGGAAAGGTCTTTTTTATAAATCACTGAATGGACTTTATTCAGGAGAATTTAGTTTAGTCGATCGTAATAATAATGCATTTGCTGGTGGAATATATTCTTATCCTACATTTTGTCCAAATGAAGGATTTAGCTCAACAACCAGTCGTTTCCCCGGATTTAATGCTATAAAAACGTCATTTAACGATAGTTGGGAAGCTAATCGAATAGGAGTAAATATTAATGAAACTATTCATAGTAGTTCAATTGCCGGAGATGATAAATATGAAATTATTGAATATCAGGTTACAAACACTTCTGGATTTACAATTGATGATTTATTTGCACAACTGACCGCTGATTTCGATATTGGTATTTATAATCATAATTTAGGAGGTTATGACCAGAATTTGCAAACTATTTATATGTACGAATCCGATGGCGCAACTAATCCCTATTATTATGGATTTACCCCTTTAAACAGCATTGTTAGTGGTGAAGCTTTATTTAATATAGACTCCAATTATGTTCGAACTGTAAAACCTCTTACAACATTTGCACAAGATCCAACTACAGTAAATGAATATCGTTGTCAATTAAATACCGGACCTTATAGTTTGGCGAATGGAGCATCAAGAAACTTTGCGTTTGCTATTTTTGCCGGTGATAATTTAAATGATCTTAAAAATTCAGCTACCAGAGCAAAACTTGTTTTTACTAACAATACTCCCAATGCTCTGAGCGATGTGAACTATGATCAATCATCCGGTTTTTTGCTTGAACAAAATTATCCAAATCCATTCCAGGTATCAACACAAATTAGCTTTTATATAGCTAAGACATGTAAGGTTAGTCTAAAGGTTTTTGATTTGCAGGGAAAAGAAATCGTGACTCTTATAGATGATACAAAACAAGCTGGCAATTATAGTACAAAATTAGATGCAAAAGATTTGCCAAGTGGTATGTATTACTATCAGTTACAGGCTAATGATTATTCAATCACTAAAAAGCTTGTATTAATAAAGTAATTGAAAAATAAACGCAATGATAACAAAAAAAAACAGGCTGCCTCAAAAGGACAGCCTGGTTTTTGTTTAATTCAATATTTACAGTACAACCACGAATCCCCCATTGGGTTTTATTTCCACTTCTAATTTATGTGTTGAAATATCAACTTTATTTTGAACAAAACTCCGGTTCGTGTCCCCATCGGTAATCAGCGAAACAGCTTTTAAATCAGTTTTAAACGGGCTTAAGTCTATGGTTAGTTTTTGAGTTTCAGTTTGAGAGTTAATGCCTGCCAGATACCATTTTTCTCCGCTTTTACGTGCCAAAACAACATATTTCCCCGGGAAACCATCAATAAATTTAATATCATCCCAATGACGTGGCAGGTTGCGCATAAAATCTATCACATAAGCCGGTTGTTTTGCCATACTTTCCGGAATGGTAACAAAGTGTTGTACGCCGGATTGAAGAATGACAGTAAGGGCGATTTCCATTCCATTGCTTGTTTTGCGGTTTTTACCCGTAATTTCTCCAAAGCAAACAGGTGTAAAATCCATTGGTCCCACCACATTACGTGCATAGGGTATCATGGTCAAATGTTTTGGTGCTTTGTCGGTATCTTTCTGATCGAAAGTCGTAAATTCGAAACCACGAACAGCTTCCATTGATACTAAGTTAGGGAAAGTGCGCGACCATCCGCGTGGAACAGTCGTTCCATGAAAGTTTACCAACAAATGAAAATCAGCAGCATCTTTCATCATATCATAATAATATTGGATTGCAGATTGTCCATCACCCGGCCAGAAGTCGACTTTTACACCGGCAATGCCCATTTTATGAATCCGTTCAAATTCTTTTCTTCTGGCATCTCTTTCGACTAAAGCATTTTTAGGAGAATAAACGGTTGTATTCCATGCGCCCGAAGAATTATACCACAAAATCAAACCCACTTTCTTCGTTTTGGCATAATCCGCCAGTTCCTGTATTTTATCGTAACCTATTTTCCGGTCCCAATCGGCATCAATCAGGCAATAATCCCATTTCATTTCGGAAGCATAATCGATAAACTGTTTTTGAACAGGATAAGTAGTATAATCGTCATGCAATACGCCCCAACTCCAGGAGGCAATTCCGGTTTTCACCCAACTAAAATCAGCTTTCGGATCAACGGGAAGTGACAGGTCGGTAACCATTTGTGATTCTACCACGGTAGCGAGCGTTCCGACAATAATAACGCGCCAGGCTGAAATGATATTCTTTGAAACCGGATATTCCGGATCGTCGGAATGAGTGGTTTCACCTTTTTGAGGAAATGCAATACTATATTCACCTTCGGGTGATTGTTGAGCCAAACGGGTTCCAACATAATCCGGAGTTAAACCGGCCTCGGTAATCAGTACCCAGTTATCAGTTGTTTTAAATAAAGCCGGAAATGACCAGCCAGCCACTTCGGGTGCGGTAGTTCCCACAGGGATATCATATTCATATTGTTCTTCATAGCTCGGTTGAGTTTCACACCAACCCTCTTTGACATTAGCATGTGGATGCAACCAGGCTTTGGTCGATATCGCAAATTTAAATGATGTTTTTTCAGATTTAACGGCAATCGGTTTTTCAGCCGTGAGAACATACCGAAAAGCGACACCTTCGTTAGTGGCTTTAAACTCAATAGTCAGTTCCTTTTTATTGGAATTCAGGAGTTTTAAACTTGCATAATTTGCAGTATAAGTCCGGTTTACCCTTTTTTCTGCAGGTGTATTATACGTTTCCTTCATTTTGGATACGGGAGAAATTTGTGAAATCATGACTCCCCCGGTAAAATCGTCATTGTCTGTAATTAATCCCAAAACAGACTGTTGAATGACAACCGCATGGTTCCTTTTAACCGAATAAACAGCTTGTCCCTGTGCATTCACTTCGGCTTCAATGGATAATTTAGCATCTGGAGAATTCAGAACCAACTTTTGAGAAACAGCAAATACTGACAAAAAACCAAACGACAAACAGATTGTCGCAAAAACGTGCTTTTTCATTTAGATATAATTTTGTTTAGTTGTTTATTTACCGCAAAGATAAGAAGAAACAATTAGTAAAAAAAACAAACCCATCTCGTTTAGAAACGGACGGGTTTATTTGTCAAAATATAAAAATCAAGTCTTTTATGAAATTAAATCTATCGAACGATTTAAATTTAGTTCGCTAAAAGCATATCCAGTTTCTCTTTTACGGCCGGTAAATCATTTACTGCAGATTGTGTGCCGGAGAAAACGATATTCAGGCTTTTGTCAATTATTACAATGCGATTGTAAGTGGTTTTATAATTGGTTGCAACATTCCCTGCATCGAGTAAAAGAGGAATTGTCAATCCTGTTATTTGCCTGAATTTCCGGACTAGATCAGGATCTCCATTCCAGTAGTCGAGCCCCAAAACAATAATATCGTTCCGATTAACATACGGATTGATCAGTTCGCTTTCAATTACAGGTCCTTCTGCTATACAATGAGGACAATTATTCCCGAAAAAATACAAAACGATTACTTTGTCTTTGTAGTCAAAAAGATGAACCTGATCTCCGACCGTTGTACTAAGTGTGAAGTCGGGCGCTTTCGATCCGACAATTCCACTCAAATCAAAATCTTCAACCTGGCAGGCACTTACCAGCAAAAGCAGGGACAGAAAAAAGCCCGACTTTTTTAAAACAGAAATAAATTCATATTTTGAGTCTTTGTGTTTCATATTTCCTTTCAGAGGGGATTTATAAATTCTCTTTTGTAGTGTTTTTTTATTCAATAAAATGTAGTTATAAATCACATTACAAATATACGAACAAACGACTAAAATGCTAATTATAAGAACTATGTAGTACATACTCCTGTCTCATGTGGCAAATATTATTAAGATTAGCCGTTATTATTTTCATTATTTAATTATAAATTACAGAAAAGATCAATCGCATTTTTATTGCATATTTACTTCATTGATATAAATACAATTACTATTATATTCGGGATTAATTTATCAGACAAATAATCATTTCTTTTTGTAATAAATACTATCTGCATATAATTATTACTATAGAAATAAGGGAGATATATTTTTAAAAGCCTTAAACTCATTTTCTAATCTTAAAAAAAAATGTCGCAGTTTGTACAATTTAGTAAATTGAGCTGTTTTTTAGCTATTATTAATAATATGCTTTCGATTTCCGAATAAAAAAATAATGGTTTCAAAGACAAATTTAAAAATCGAATGGAGGATATACTACAAAGAAAACATTGCTTGTTGGAAGAATAAAACAAAAATGCTTAATTCAGGACGAATTAAGCATTTTGTACATCAGTGATAAGAAATACAACCAGATATTGAAATTAATTATCGTTATCTTTCAGTATAGGCAGTGTGCAATAAATGATGAGATTTATCACCCAGAGGCTCTAGCAGAAAATGATCATATAAGTATTGAATTTCGGGATTCTCGTGCGACTTGCGAATCACTTTGTTGAAATCTTCCAGATAAATGGATTCCGCTCGTTTTTTTCTGATTTCAGCATTGGTAGGAATCGGTTGTCCACCACCTCCCAGACAACCACCCGGACAGGTCATCACTTCAATAAAAGTATAAGGGGAAGTTCCCGCTTCGATTTGTTCCATGAGAATCCGGGCATTTTTCAAAGTATGGGCTACAGCCACTTTGATTTTTGTTCCGTTCAGATCAATTTCAGCCTCTTTAATTCCATCCATTCCACGTACTGCAATAAAATCAAGATTTGGCAAAGTCAAACCGGTAAAAACTTCGTAAGCCGTACGCAAAGCAGCCTCCATAACACCTCCTGTTGCACCGAAAAGAACAGCAGCACCTGTGGATGTCCCCAATGGACTGTCAAATTGTTCCTGTGGCAAATGACTAAAATCAACTCCGGTCTCTTTGAACATCCGGGCCAGTTCACGAGTGGTAAGAACAGTATCCACATCGTAAAAGTAGGATTCTTCTGTCAGGTTCATTTTGTCTTTCCAGTAATGGAAAGCACCATCCATTTCCGGACGCCGGGCTTCAAATTTCTTAGCTGTACAAGGCATTACCGACACGACTACAATATTCCGGGGATCGATGCCTGTTTTTTCAGCATAATAGGTTTTGGCAATGGCTCCGAACATTTGTTGAGGCGATTTGCAACTGGACAAATGTTTCAACGATTGCGGAAAGAAATGCTCGATGAATTTGATCCATCCGGGCGAACAGGAAGTTATCATTGGCAGAACCCCTCCGTTTTTGATCCGGTTAATTAATTCATTGCCTTCTTCAATAATTGTCAAATCGGCTGTAAAATTGGTATCGAACACTTTATCAAAACCCAATCTACGCAGACCGGCAACCATTTGTCCGGTAACAAGGCTTCCATTAGGCATCCCCATGGCTTCGCCAATACCAATGCGTATGGCGGGAGCCGTTTGTACCAACACTACTTTTTCGGGATTGTGCAGGGCTTTCCAGACTTCCTTTATTTCGCTTCGCTCGGTTATTGCACCAGTCGGACAAACCAACGCACATTGTCCGCAATTGGTACAGGCTACCATCCCCAGTCCTAAATCAAAAAAAGTGGAAATTTTAGTTTTTAATCCACGACCCGAGAAATCAATGGCTTTCACTGTTTGCATTTCGCTGCAAACAGCCACACAGCGGCCACACAAAATACATTTCTCCGGATCACGAATCAACGAAAAGGACGTTTCATCTTCATGTCCATACTCCTTGCGTGTGCGGACAAATCTTTTTTTATCGATGCCCAGATCGAAAGTAAGTTGTTGCAATTCGCAGTTTTGATTCCGGTCACAAATCAAACAATCCTGCGGATGGTTAGCCATAAGCAGTTCCACATTTACTTTTCTGGATTCCATCACCCGCTGACTGTTCGTTGTAATTTCCATTCCTTCAAAAACAGGAGTGATGCACGAACGTAATAAAGAACGAGCGTCTTTTACTTCTACCACGCAAACTCCACATGAAGCATTGCTCGATACATCTTTTAGGTAACAGAGGGAAGGAATATTTATTCCTACGGATTGGCAGGCATCCATAATCGTTGTGCCTTTATTTACTTCGACTGTGTTATTGTTTATTATTATTTTCATATTGGTATATATTTAAACTACTACCCCTGTCCCCATTAGATGGAATTGTGGATTCGGGGTTTTAGCATTTTACGTCACATCTCAAACATCTGTTTACTTCATTTCTGGCCTGTTCACCTGAATAGCCGATTTCCACTTCCTGGAAATTTCCAATCCGCTCTTCTACCGTAAGTTTTTCAGACCTATTCTTTGCGCTTTTCTTCGGATTAATGGGAACCCTGTTAGCATATTCGAAAGTTCTGAATAACTTATGGAATCTTTTTTCCTTCATCAATATAAAATCAATTGATTCGGCAGCTTTTTTTGCCATCCCCATAGCTTCAGCCGCAGTAGCCGGCCCGGTAACGGCATCACCACCGGCAAATACTCCCGGAAGTGAAGTTTGGAATGTAAAAGGATCGACAATTAACCGTCCATCTTTCCGTGTTTCAAGTTTCAGACCTTCTTCTGTAATAAAATAATTATCGACACGCTCGCCCACTGCCAGAATAATTGAATCACACGGGATTTCTTCGAATCTACCGGTCGATACCGGCCTTCTTCTTCCCGAAGCATCAATACTTCCACCCTTCATCACTTCAACTTTCAGCGATTTCACATGTCCGGTTTTATCCGAAATAATTTCGCTGGGAGCAGCCAGAAAATGATAGTTGATTTTTTCAGCTTCCGATTCAAATATTTCGGCTGCATTGGCCGGCATATCCGCTTTTTCACGACGGTAAACCACTGTCACTTCTTTTCCCATTCGCCATATACTTCGTGCTGCATCGATGGCAACATTTCCTGCACCAATAACAACAACCCGCTGACCGAGTTTCGGGGTTTTACCTAAAGCATGTTCTTTTAAAAAATCGGTACCTGCAAAAACACCAGCTATGTTTTCGCCCGGAATATTCAGATCAATATCTTCCCACGCTCCAATAGCGAGATAAACCGCATCATATTCGTTACTTAAATAATCAAACGACAGATTTTCCCCTAATTTCTGATTAAATACGAATTTTACACCCAGTTTCTTGATAAATTCAACTTCCTTTTGTAATACAGATTTTGGTAAACGGTATTGCGGAATACCAAACCGGACAACGCCCCCAGCTTCAGGAAAAGCATCGTAAACTGTCACTGCATGACCCAACCTGATCAGGTAATAAGCAGCTGTGAGTCCGGCCGGCCCGGCACCGACAATGGCAATTTGTTTTCCGGTGGAAGAAAGTTTTTCTTTGATCAACTTATTGTATATCTCGCTCTCCTTTCCCAGTTTGTACATAGTATCCGCCAGATAACGATGGATTTCACCCTGCGAAACCGGCTCATCCAATTGATCACGACGGCAACGCATCTGACAATGGAAATGACAGATTCGTCCTATTGTTCCGGGAATCGGATTATCACGTAAGGTAAGTTCAAAAGCCTCTTCAATCCGATCTTCCTTTATGAGTTCAATATAACCGGGAATATTCATATGAAGCGGACAACTGTTTTCGCACAAAGCCAGATATAAGGATTCACATGTTCCGGCATAGCAACGCCCGGCTTGTATATGTTCTTCATATTCCTGTCTGAAATATTTCAGTGTGGTAAGAATTGGATTCGGAGCGGTTTGTCCCAATCCACAAATTGCTGTATCTTTAATTGTTCTGCTTAACAGCTCAAGCATTGTAATATCCTCATGCGTCCCTTTTCCTTTCGTTATTTTGGTAAGAATAGCCAAAGCCTGGGATAGTCCTTCACGGCAAGGTGTACATTTTCCACATGATTCCGCCGAATTAAATTCAAGAAAATACCGGGCCACATCAACCATACAATTATCCTGATCCATCACAACCATTCCTCCTGACCCCATAATGGCTCCCAAACCTGACAAAGATTCATAATCAACAGGAGTTGAGAAATGTTCCAACGGGATGCATCCACCCGAAGGTCCGCCTGTTTGAACGGCTTTTACCCGTTTTGAATTTCCGGTTCCTTCTCCAATCTGAAATACAAACTGTTCGATGGTTGAACCTAAAGGTAATTCTACCAATCCGGTATTTTTCACCTTACCAACCAACGAAAAAACTTTTGTTCCTTTACTATTTGCCGAACCGGTTTCAGTAAACCATTTACTCCCTTTTTCAATAATAACGGGGATATTACACCATGTTTCCACATTATTGATGCTCGTAGGTTTTCCATATAATCCCCTTTGCGATGGATAAGGTGGTCGTGGGACAGGACGTCCCGCTTTCCCTTCGATGGATGCAATCAGTGCAGTTTCTTCCCCGCAAACAAATGCACCGGCTCCTTCAACAACTTCCAGATTAAAATCGTAACCTAATCCAAGAATATTATTGCCTAAAAATCGAAATTCTTTAGCCTGTTCAATAGCAATTTTAAGCCGCTTAACTGCCAACGGATATTCAGCACGCATATAAACAATTCCATGAGTAGCACCCATTGCATATCCACCTATCAACATCCCTTCTATAATCGAATGCGGATCACTTTCAATCTCGTTACGGTTCATGTACGCACCCGGGTCACCTTCATCCGCGTTGCAGATAAGATACTTTTCATCTGAAACAGCCTGATGTAAAACCGTCCATTTTTTACCGGTAGGATAGCCGGCGCCTCCCCGTCCCCTGAGTTTAGATTCCAGCACTTCGCCTATAACCTCCGATGAAGACATAGTATACAGGGCTTTTGTAAAAGCATGATAACCGCCAATGGCTATATAATCATTTATTGACTCAGGATCGATAAGTCCGGCATTGCGTAAAACTATTTTTTTCTGCCCTTTGAAGAATGGAATCTCGTCCCAATGAGGAATATCTTCATAGTCTTTTCCATACTTAATTTCTGCTGTTTGGTGATTCCATGAATCTATGCGGCAAAGTATATTCTTTGTATAAACTTTCCCTTTAATCAATCCTTTGACAATACCGGAAGTATCTTTTTCACTCACCTGACTATAAACCAATAAGGGTTTTCCCGGCTGATAAACAGTTACAAGCGGTTCCTGAGAACAAAATCCAAAACATCCGGTTATTTTTAATTTACATTCGAAGTTATTGGATTCAATTTCTTCCTGAAGACGATTAAAAATCAAATCGGCACCATTACCAATTCCACACGTGCCCATTCCAACCATTATCATGGGTGTGGAAGGAAGTATATTTTCTAAACTCTGCTGTCTTAAGATTTCTAGTTTTGTTGCGTTCATATTGCTTTATTATTTAAGAACCACTAACCCTCTTGATTAATAATCAGAATAACCGGTAAGGAAACGGGTTAACTTCAACGTAAATATTTTGTTGTAATAATTTATAAAGTAAAGTCTGTTCGAAAAAATTCCCCTTTAGGTCAGGGTGTTTCTTCAAAATTCAGGCATTTGGGTTCGACTTTACTTTCTTTAATATTTTCAGTAGTTTCTGGGAATTTACATTGCTGTACATAATTCCATCCACCGCCACAACAGGCGACTGAGCACACTGTCCAAAACAGGCAACTGTTTTAATGGTAAATAAATTATCAGGAGTAGTAAACGAAGGATCAATTTCAATTTCCTCAGTTCCGAGCCCCAGGATGGGACCCACTTCATTGAGCAAAGCTTTGGAGCCTTTGGTATGACATGCCGTTCCGCGACAAACAATGATGCTGTGCTTTCCCTGCGGTTTTAAATTAAAAAACGAGTAAAAAGTAGCCACACTATAAACCTGCGTGTAGGGAACATTTAATTTTCTGGAAACTACGGATAAAGTCTCTTTTGAAAGAAACTTCAACGGATTTATTTCCTGCACTTCTTCCAATGTTGAAAGTAACATTCCGGGTTTATCCCTGTACTTCAAAATGATTTCATCAAGAACTATTTCGGGAATGGCTGCTGTGATTTGTGGATACATAAGTATGTTTGATAAATAGATTGTTTGGAAATGATATATTAAAAATAAGGAAAATGCTCTATCTGAAGTTGTTAAATGCCAGAAAAACCTCTATTCATTGTATTGGCAGCAAAGTTATAAATAAAAAACAGAAATTACGATCTATTTGCGGAAATTTTTCTCTAATTGTACAAAAATAATTTACAGTTATTATTTTCATTTCATCCGGCTTTCAAAACTTCTTAATTGTGTAAATAAATATAATTATTTCACCTTCTCTCAAAAACTTATTAAATTTGCAGTTGTTATAAACATACAAAGCTTTCTCTTTTTGTTTTAGTAATTCCGATTTATTTACCTAATTAATTGAATCTATGGAATATCAAAAGCACAACATTTCTCTTACACTCCTGATTAGAGAAACAATTAGAACTTCATACTCAAACAGAACTGGCTCCGTAAACTAATTGAAAAATATCTGTTTTTTTTACAGGTATTATATATTTATTTAATTAGTATCCAATGACATATGGCTTTTCAAAGTCAATATGTGATCATTTAATCTGAAAAGATTATCACCTCATCGAACAGTTTAAGCTGTCTAAAAAAAATAGTTCTAGGGACTTTTTCCCTTTACTACATCCCGAAATACGTAAAAAAATCTTGTCATAACTTTAGATTTTAAAAGAAAAATATGAAAACAATCTTATCTAAACTCACGAAAAGAATTGTTTTATTCTTTTCGTTCTCCTGCTTGATGGTCTTACCACTTTTTGCACAAACCGAGCTTACGGGTACAATTTCTAAAGACTCAATATTAGATTTGAGCGGAAGCCCATATGTGATTCCTTCTTATCTAACTGTGCAATCGGGATTTACTCTGACTATTCAGTCAGGTGTAACGGTAAAATTCAATAACTCTGCAAATTTGTACGTCAATGGTACATTGAACGCCACAAATGTCACTTTCACTTCCAGCAATGTAAGTCCTCAACCCGGCAATTGGGGTCAGATCCAAATTGGAGACTACTGGAACACCGGTAGTATAAACCTTACTGATTGTGAAATTGCTTATGGTTCGGAGCTTTCTGTCAATAAAGGAACAGCAACCCTGAATAATACCAATGTGACAAATTTTTCAAATAATGCCATCACTATTGATGCTCCCGGTGTTCTACACATGACCAATGGTACAATCAGTTCAACCAGCTCGAACGCATTGAATTACTGCGATGGTATACTGTCAAACAATGATTCACATGTAACTCTGGAAGGAGTTCATATTCTAAATTATAATAATGGATTAGGATTGAATGAAAACGCTCATGTGAGTATAGCCGATTTAATTATTAGTTCATGTAATTATCCTATAACCTATAATAATTACGCAGATCTGACTGTAGGAGGACTGAATAATTTTAGTGGAAATAATATGACTGCCGTAAGGATGAATTTTGGTAATTTATATCATGTCATGACACTTCCGGTTGTAGATATTCCATACTTATTTTCATGGTTTACTATACAGGAAACAGGTAGTCTAATTATAGGTTCAAGTAATATACTCAAGTTTTACAATGGTACCAGTTTGAGTGTTGAAGGTGCTCTCATTGCTAATGCTGCAGTTGGAGAGAATATATTTTTCACCTCATATCAGGACGATAATTGGGGTGGAGACACCAATAAAGATGGAACTTCAACGGCTCCACAGTCGCAAAACTGGAATGGTATCTATTTTCAGGATGCCAGTTCTGATACCGGTTGTTTATTACGTCGTTGCATGATTCGCTATGCCGGTTCGGGAAACAGAGGAGGAGTCAACACAATCAATGCATCACCAATAATAGATTTATGCGAGATTTCGAATAATTATATCGGTGTTTATATGCAGGGAACATCCAATCCTGTGCTGACAAATAATACGATTGGATCCAGCCAAATGACTCCGTTGGCTATGTCGTTCGAAGCTAATCCAACAATGAGTACTAACACACTATCATTTTCGGATAATGCTTATGATGCTATTGGTATAATTGGTGGCGAGATGTTGGCTGATGGAACCTTGAAAGTCAGAACTTTTACCGATGTTCCCAATATTACGTATTTGATACTGGACGAAATAACCGTCCCAAGCGGTAAGACACTGACTATTAACAAAGGAATTACCGTTAAATCGTATTCCGGCGATTGGTATACTCACCGGATTATTGTAAATGGAAACCTGATAGCAAATGCTACTGCTGACAGTATGATTAATTTTACTTCGGCAAGGGATGATAACTACGGTTATCCTGCCGACTGCAATAAAGATGGAACTGTAACTTCGCCTGTAGTGAGCGACTGGGGTGGCATTATCTTCAATCCCGGTAGTGGTGGAACAATGAATTATTGCCGTGTTAAATATGCTCAGATTAATTGGTATCCATTTTCATCATGCAGCGTAACAGAGTATGTTAACAATACGGCAATAGGAATTATTGATGCAAGTCCTACAATCTCCAACTGCGAGTTTAAGGATTTGCATTATGCAGTTTCCTGTTATCGTTCGGCCAGTCCGGTTCTGTCAAACAATCAGATGGTGAATATTCTCAACACCCCTATCAATATTTCAGGACCATCCAATCCAACCATTTCGGGTATAACTTATACCAATGTAGGTTGGAATGCATTGGGCTTAATTGGCGGAAACGTCTGTTTGAACGGGACCATCAAGAAACGGGATGTTGCCGGATTTACGAATATCACTTACGTATTGTTGTCCGATATGACAATCAATTCAGGCACTTATGTAAATATTGATCCGGGCGTTGTTATTAAGGCAATTAACAATAATGATGGATACGGTATATTCGTTGATGGAGGATTAAAAGTAAATGGAACTCCTGATCAAAAAGTTATATTTACTTCCATCAAGGACGATAATGCTGGTAACCCTTATGATACCAACGGCGATGGAAATGCATCGACACCTGTTGCAGGTGACTGGAGCTCCATCAAATTCAGATCGACCAGCGATGATGCTTTTTGCTTGATTAACAATGCAATAATTAAATATCCCGGTAATCTTGATGAAGGTGGAGTTACTTTCGAGAATGCAGCAGGAAAACTAAAAAATTCTACGATTACAAATTCGTCGAATTATGGGGTTTATTGCAATGGAAATTCCACACCTTTGATTGATAGTGTTGATATTAAAAATAGTAGTTTGGATCCAATTGCTATGTCGTTGACGGCCAATCCTACTTTTTCGCATATTGCATTTGTATCTAATTACAGTCAGGCAATAAAAATTATTGAAGGAACGCTTTCAACGAGAGCTACTTTGGCTCCACGAACTATGGCAGGTATTGCCAATATTGCTTATGTGGTTGATAAACTGACTATTTCGAGCAATGCCAAGTTGACAATTTTACCGGATGTAGTTGTGAAATTCAGAGGTGACAGTTGGCCATACAATACCTATATTATTGTAAATGGTAATTTGATAGCCAATGGTACGCCAACAAGCAAAATCTATTTCACCTCATTTAATGATGACTCGAAAGGTGGTGATTCCAATAATAACGGAAATACCACAGCTCCTGCAAAAGGAGACTGGGGTCAACCGTATTATGTGAGACCCGGGGGTATTAAGTTTGTTGATAACAGCATGGTGTCCGATACCGTTAATTCGCTAAAGTACTGCGAAATATCCTATGCTAGTTCCGGAGTGCGAATTGAAAACTCTCATGCTTCCATCGAGAATAGTGTTCTTCAGTTATGTCAATATTTCGGAGCCGTAGTTGTTGGTTCGGCTAATCCTGAATTTGTAAATTGTCAGTTCTATAATATTAATTTTTCTCCAATTGAACTGAGCATGTTCTCAAATCCAACATTTACAAATTGTTCCGCTCTCAATGTCGGTTATATGGCTTTGACAGTTATTCAGGAAACCTATTCAAAATCGGATACAATTCCAATTCGGGATTTTGGAGGCTATACCAATATCAGCTATCTTCTGAAGTCACCTTGTAACATTAATTCGGGTGCTACTATTACCATTCCGGCAGGAGTTGTATTCAAATCCACTGCTGGTATCGGTTCCGAAGAATACACTTGGAATCAGGCCAATGGATTTATTGTCAATGGAAAGTTGATTATACAAGGGACGACCGCTAATCCTGTCGTTTTCACCAGTGCGTTGGATGACAGTTATGGAAATCCGGCAGATATGAATCAAAACGGATCCGCCACACTGCCTCCAACAGATAGGAATGGAGATTGGATTACCTTTAATGATGTGAGTGATGATTTGAGTTCCATTAACCATGCAATATTTAAATATGGAAACAATGGGATTATCAATCAAAGCGCATCTCCGTCTCTCAAAAATCTTCGTTTCGAAAATTTGTATTGCGGTGTTGATATGAATGGAGTTTCAGCTCCAAGAATTGATAGTTGTACTTTCCACAATTTGCAAAATTATCCAATGCAAATTTCGTTGGTATCATATCCTGCTTCAACAGTTGGGAATTTAATTTCGGGCAGTACGTACAAAGTTATCAAAGTAAGGGATGAAATTCTGACACAGGACATTACTCTTCCAAAGAGAAACTTCGGCGGTAAAAACAATATCCCATATTATTTCGAAAATTACAAAATCGGAACCAGTGCGTCATTGACCATTGATCCCGGAGTAATTTGTAAATTCAGGAAGCAATGGAATTGGTGGGATACTTACGGCATGGAAGTATCGAGAGGATTGATTGCCTTAGGCGGTGCAACTCCTGACAGTACAATTGTCTTTACCAGTATATTTGATGACTTTTATGGTGGCGACTCCAATTCCGACAGTACGACAACCACACCGGCAACTTCCGACTGGTCGGGTTTAGTTTATACCGATCAGTCACTCGATCCGTTGTGTAAGATGAAAAACTGTATTATCCGATATGCAGAACAGGGAATTAACACTGTTAATGCAAGCCCTTCATTCACAAATTGTCACTTCAATTTAAATGATTACGGTGTATATGCTACCGGAGCATCCAATCCTGTTTTTGCAAATTGCGATTTCAACGAAAATCGTTATTATGCAATCAAGAATGTGGATAAATCATTTGATATTATGGCTTCTAATTGTTGGTGGGGAAGCAATGCAGGTCCTATTCAAACAGATGGTACTACCGATGAAAGCCATGATCAGGAATATGTAACTACCCATGTTGATTTTACACCGTGGAAAACAACCGGAGTTATCAATCCACTGATGGGTGATGTCAGTCTCAATGGTTTGATTCAGGCTTACGATGCATCATTGGTTTTGAAACATGCCGCCACCTTGCTGACTCTTTCTCCGGCTCAACAACAAGTAGCTGATGTTAGTGGAACTGCTGGTATTACCGCCTACGATGCTTCGTTGATTTTGCAATATGTGGTAGGGATGGATGCCACTTTTCCGATTGACAAAGTGAAAAAATCCACGCTTGAACTTTCATCTGTAGCTTTATCAATCGGAAGTGCCAGCGTAGATAATAGTAACGAGTTTACGGTTCCACTTAGTGTTGCGAATATGGATGGATTGTTGGGTGCTGATATTAAACTCAAATTTAATCCACAATATCTGGAGGCTGTTGCGGTCGAGAACCTTCTGTCGTCCATGTTTATGGAATTTAATATCGATAATGTGACTGGTTTAATTACCATAGCTATGGCCAGATCGGTTTCGTTGAACGGAAGTGGAACCTTAGCAAATCTGAAATTAAAAGCGATTGCAACATCATCGATTGTGACGGATATCAGTGTTGAAAAATTCCTGGCAAACGAAAAGGATTTCACCTTTGCTGCTACCCCGGGCTCGATAACGATTATGAAAAGCGGAACCGGATTTGCAACTACCCTCGCAGACAAATCACAGGGAATGGCTGCTCTTTATCCAAATCCGTTTAAAGATGAAGCCAGATTGGTTTATCAACTCGACGAAAACTCTAAGTGGGTAAAATTTGATATATTCAATCTGTTAGGACAAAAAGTAGCCGGTTTGGTTGATGAATATAAAACACAAGGAACCTATTCGATTAAAATTACAAATAAAGATTATCCACTCGAATCGGGGACTTACGTCATTCGGATGCAAACAGCTAATTACACAGACTCTCAACTATTTCAGGTCAGTAAATAAAAGATAAAACCATGAAGAAGATAAGTGTTTTATTCCTCTTCCTTCTGCCAATACTATTGGCAGAAGGTTGGGTACATGCTCAATCCGTTGGGTTACGAATGCCGGACACAACTTCCGTACAAGGTACCATTTTAGAAATGCCATTGTACGTGGATAGTACAATGACCGGAAAGGAGGTCTATTCGTATTCCTTTCAACTAAGTTATAATCCATATTATTTGCAACCGGAATCGCCGATTATCACCGGAACAGTAGGAGAACTCCTTGGTATGCCCGTTCTGAATACTTCAGTATCCGGAATTGTAAGCTTAGCCGCGGCAGGAACTGCTCCATTAACAGGAAAAGGGAAGCTGGTTATAATTAGATGGATACTAAAAAATCCCGGGTGGATATCACTTAGTTTTACGGATGTGAAGCATAATTATTTGAACGAAGGATCACCGGCTGTAACATTTATACCGGGACATATAAACATTCAGCAAGCGCCGACTATTACCATTTATCCCGATACTAAAGTAATTGCAAAAGGCGATCAGTTACAAATGAATGTTTACGGAGGAACAGCTCCTTATGCCTGGTATGTAACCAATGGAGATCTGGCCGGCATTGATCAAAATGGTTTGTTGACGGCAAATGCCAGTGGCATTGAGAAAGTGGTTGCTATGGATGCATATGGTGTTAGAGACACGACTCAGATTATTGAGATTCGACCTCTGAAACTGAGTGTTCCAGGCAATCTTACGCAATGGGAAGGTGCAACTATCGATATTCCGGTACTAACTACCGATTTGACCGGACTAAACATTTCGTCCGGAAATTTCCAAATCGGTTTTAATCCGAATCTGTTGTCGCCCGAAAGCATCATCCAGACGGGTACACTTTTGGAATCTTGTCAGGTCTTTTTGAAAAAAGCCGAAGGAAACGTATCTGTTGCTTTTGCTGGAACAACTTCTTTAGCTGGTCCGGGAACTTTAGTATATGTGCGTTTCAAGGTTTTATCCTATCCATGGGGAACCAATATTGAGATAAATAATGCCCTGATGAACGAAAATCTGAAGGTTGCCTTATCCAACGGATATTTTTCGCCCATGAACTTCAAAAACCGATCTATTTATCCGTCAGAAGGTGCTCTAATTGTTGGTGAATCCGTTGAATTAAATCTTTATGGAGAAGCTATCCCGCCATGGACATGGTCAGTAAGCGATTCAACGGTTGCAAATATTAATCAGACGGGAATTCTAAAAGGAAAAAAGCACGGACAAGTTATTGTGAGTGTTATTGATTCGGCAGGTGCACCGGCGTATTCCAATAAGTTTGAAGTTTTTGATACGAGGATTATGATACCCGATACAAGCATCTGTCGTTTCGATAGCGTGTTGCACTATCCGCTCTATCTTGAAAGTTTACCCCACGATTCAATAAATTCTTTTCAGGGGGAACTTTCTTACGATAATGCCAAACTTAGTTATGCAGGTATGGAAACTGCCGGAACTTCGACCAGAAACTGGGTTTCTGCTGAGAATGAAAAAGATGGAGTGATTCATTTTGCATCAACAGGAATCGCAGCATTACAGCATAGCGGGGTGCTTATGAGATTGAAGTTTGTACCAAAAGCCGGTTTTGAAGCCGGTTCCCTGGCAAATATGCACTTCGAAACGTTCACCGTAAATGAAAGTTCACCTGCGATCCTGATCGAAAGAAATGGAAGTGTTTCAGGGGTAAACAGGAATACGGTTTCTGCTGTCATTCAGAATGAGTCCGATCCGTTTATTTGTGAAGGTGAACCGATGCATTTTAACGTTTTTGTTATCAATGGTGGTAAACCTCGTTATCAATGGCTTAAAAACGGGAATCCGGTTTCGGATGGAAACGCTGATACTCTTCAGATAACCGGACTTGTAAATAGTGACAGAATATCCTGTCGCGTTGTATCAACCGAACCCTGTGTAACGGATACTCTGGTCTATTCGATTGATTTAATGATACATGCAAATCCAAAGCCAGTAGCAGCTGCTTCCATTTCGGGAGATTCGATATTATTAAAAGGGTCTTACAACATTACTTATACTGTTCCCGCTATTCCATTTGCCCAATCATATTTCTGGCAGTTGTCTGATGGAGTAACAGGAAACAGCACAAGCAACAGCATCACGGTTAGTTTCGACAATACGCTTACCTCCGCTCTTATCAAAGTGCAGGGTGTGAACGATTGTGGTTTAGGAGCTGCCGATTCGTTGGCCATTATACTTTCACCAACGGTAGGATTAAGCGTTTACAAAAGTACGAATGCATTGTTATACCCCAATCCGGTTGACGATCGGTTGCATATTGCTTTAAACAATCCGATGGGCAACGATTCGAAGTTAGTCGTGTTTGATGCTACAGGACGCATGTTGAAGGTTAATCGCACTTTGGAAGGGAATGTAATAACGTTTGACTTCAGTACGTTCGATTCGGGTATTTACTTCGTGAACCTTTCAACTAATGACAAAACAGAATTATTCAAAATTATAAAACGTTAATATTGATTGAAAGTTAAAGCCTCGCTTTTTCTAATGTAGAGAAAATGCGGGGCTTTTTATTTTATTGGAAAGTTGTATTCACAAATAAAAAACTGAATGTCTTCAGACTTCAGGAAACACTTTAATCCACGCTTCTACATTGTAATCTTTTTGTAAAACCAACTTGATAAACTTTTCTGAAAATAGGTTTCTACTCTATTTTCAGGTCTAGAACACTTAAAAATGCAAACATACCCTTATTATTCAAAACATATTCCCTACATTTGCAGCCCTCTTTTTTAAAAACAGAGGAATTCCAATTAATAATTTCAGTAATAGAATTTATGAAAAAACTTTTTACACTCTTTCTTCTTAGTCTTTCAATTTACATAATCGCTCAGGAACCGACAGGATATTATAATTCTGCTGTTGGAAAAAGCGATGCAACATTACGAACATCACTTGAATCAATTATTACCAATGGTTCAGTTGTTTTAACTTACACCCCGGGATTGTGGAATGCTTATGCAACGACAGATATAAATCCTGCCACCGGAAAAATATGGGATATGTATTCAAATTGTAGCTTTACCTGGTCGGTGGATCAAAACAAAGGAACTACCGGACCTGAATGTACCAATTACAATCGTGAACACTCAGTACCAAATAGTTGGTGGGGAGGTGTTCAAACTGTACCTCAATATTCGGATATAGTACATTTAGTTCCAACCGATAGCTACGTAAATGCACAAAGAGGGAACAATCCATATGGAGAAGTAGGAACACCAAGTTATACTTCAGGCAATGGCAGTAAACTTGGATCATCAAGTATCGCCGAATATTCAGGTGTGGTATTTGAACCAATAAACGAATATAAAGGAGACTTTGCACGTATTTATTTTTACATCGCAACCCGTTATGCATCCGATTGTGGTACATGGACACAGGGACAAGGTTCGGTTATTTTTGGAACGCCAACGTTGGGTTTATCTACTTATGCTATTAATCTGTTTCTGAAATGGTCCCGTCAGGACCCGGTAAGTTCAAAGGAGATAAGTAGGAATAATGCCATTTATGTTGTACAAAAAAACCGAAACCCCTTTATCGATCATCCGGAACTGGCAGAATATATTTGGGGAAATCACAAAGGAGAAAGCTGGTCGTTAGCTTCGGGAATAAATGAATTGAAGATCCAATTTTCCATTTCACCCAATCCGGTTCAAAATGAATTGAATATTCAATGCGACGAAGTAAATCCTGCCTATATTATTTATAACTTAAACGGTCAGGTTTTGCTCCAAAATCAGCTAGGACCCGAACATACCATCTGGCTCGACCAACTGCAAAACGGAATGTATTTATTGCAATTACAATCAGGTGACAGGAAAACCATTCAGAAATTCGTGATTAATAAATGAATTGCTTCTAATTAAAACAATATTTGAATTTAATATCGCCTTACAGACCTTATCTCACGAAAAGGTCTGTTTTTTTATAAAAAAAATGCCATGCGCACGGAATCAGCAACAACTCATAAATTAAACCAAAAGAAGAGTTTGTTACAAAATAAACAAACTAAGGCTGACAATTTTCTTCGCCTTTGTCAGGGAATTTTCAACCAAAATTGAAATAATCAAAAAACAATCATTAACTTTGAAACTTATAAATCAATATACTCAATTGCTTATAAATACAACACAAAAGCTTTTATTGGGTTTAGTGAATTATTAGTATAATCGTGCGAAAGAAAAAACCTAAAAGAAACAGTGTTTTTTTGTAGATCGTTGAGCCTTATATAGTCTGTAAACAAAAAATAATCATTATGACAACAGAAGATAAAAATGAATTGCTCCCTGAACAACGTGAAGAACTACTCAAAACTTTAAAAGGACGTTTTGATAAGAATATGATCCGCCATAAAGATATCGAATGGGCTAAAGTACAAGCAAAGCTGGAAGAAAATGCTAATAAAATGTGGTCGCTCAATGAAATGGAACGTACCGGCGGCGAACCGGATGTTGTTGTTCTGATTGCTGTCGGGAATGATAACAAGACGGACGAATATATTTTTTGTGATTGTTCAGCGGAAACCCCGAAAGGCCGCAGAAGTTTTTGTTACGATCGGGAAGCGCTGGAATCAAGGAAAGAATTTAAACCGGAAAATAATGCCGTCGATATGGCTGCCGCCATGGGCATTGAACTATTAACGGAAGAGCTTTATCGGGAATTGCAGAAACTTGGAAATTTCGATACGAAAACATCGAGCTGGGTGAAAACACCTGCCGAAATCAGGAAATTAGGCGGTGCCATTTTTTGTGATCGCCGCTACGATCATGTTTTCGTGTATCACAACGGAGCGGAATCTTACTATGCTGTCAGAGGATTTCGTGGTTCGCTGAGAGTATAATGCCGAATGTAATCAGAAGAATATAAAAAAGTATTATAGTCAAACCTAAGAGACCAACCGTCAGAAAAATCGTTTATGATTAATCATACAAAATTACTAATTACAACAATATTGCTGACAGCAGTTTGTTTTGCTGCCAATGCCCGGAATCAGGAGAATATTGAGCGAAAACAACTTTTCGATTATAACTGGAAATTCACATTAGGAGATATCCAAACGGCAAGTGCCAATGATTTTGACGACAAAAGCTGGCGCAGTCTTGATTTGCCACACGATTGGAGCATTGAAGGCAAATCAGATCTGAAAAATCCGACAAGTGGTGCCGGTGGTTACTTTCCTGCCGGTATAGGTTGGTATAGAAAAGAATTTAATGTGCCGGCTGCATGGCGTGGTAAACATGTATCTGTTTACTTCGAAGGCGTATATATGAATTCCGAAGTATTTATCAATGGAAAATCGTTAGGGATTCATCCATATGGATACAGCTCTTTTTACTATGATCTCAGCCCTTACCTGAATTACAACAAGGAAAACATTCTGGCTGTACGCGTGGATAATTCCCGGCAGGTAAATTGCCGGTGGTATAGTGGGTCCGGTATTTACAGGCATGTATGGCTTTTTGTAACTAATCCCGTTCACATTGAACAATGGGGTACTGTCATCACAACTACCGACAGGAGCATAGACAAAGCAACAGTCCGGATTAAAACGTATGTAAAAAACGAAACAAGCTTGCCACAAAGTATTGTCTTATCAACTCAGCTAACAGATAAGAATGCTAAAAACGCTGGTGATAATGTGATAAAAGTTGAAGTTGCGGCAAATAACGAAAAAGAAGTAGTCCAGACCTTGATCGTAAATAATCCGATGCTTTGGACTCCAGAAACACCATATCTTTATCAGGTAAAGGTACATGTGTTGAAAGAGAATCAGGTAATTGACGCAACCCAAATTCCATTTGGCATACGCACACTAAAATACAGTTCCGAAAACGGATTTCAATTAAACGGGAAAACTGTGAAGATTAACGGAGGCTGTGTGCATCATGATAATGGTTGTCTGGGAGCTGCTGCTTTTGACCGGGCTGAAGAACGAAAAGTGGAACTGCTTAAGTCTGCAGGATTCAATGCCGTCCGGACTTCTCACAATCCTCCTTCGGAAGCATTTTTAAACGCTTGCGACAAATCAGGATTAATGGTAATTGACGAATCGTTTGACGGTTGGAAAGAAAGTAAAACTCCTTACGATTACGCCCTGTTTTTTGACAACTGGTGGCAACGCGATCTTGAATCGATGCTAAAGCGCGACCGGAATCATCCCTCAATTATTATATGGAGCATAGGAAATGAGATTATCGAAAGGAAGACACCCGAAGCGGTTGAAACCGCAAAAATGCTGGTAGATTGTATCCACAAAATGGATTCAACACGTCCCGTAACTTCAGCCATGACAACATGGGACAAGGATTGGGAAATATTCGATCCGCTAATGGCTGCTCAGGATATCTGTGGATATAATTATCAAATGCATCGTGCTCCTGCCGACCATGAGCGGGTTCCATCAAGAGTCATTGTTCAAACAGAATCGTATCCAAAAGATGCCTTCTATAACTGGAATATGGTTAATACCCACGACTTCATCATTGGTGATTTTGTATGGACCGCTATGGATTATCTGGGAGAGTCAGGTATTGGCCGCTACTATTATCCGGGCGAACCCAAAGGTGAACATTGGGAAACTGATTTATTTCCATGGCATGGAGCTTATTGCGGTGATATCGATTTAATTGGTTGGAGAAAACCGATTTCTCACTATCGTAATTTATTGTGGAATAATACCGAGAAACT
>Ga0265297_10002293_pt1 | contig 39728 bp, 59 predicted proteins | sample Munlanlwell13791_FD_192502 | JGI IMG/M metagenome (GOLD analysis project Ga0265297, IMG submission 192502) | Leachate microbial communities from a municipal landfill in Southern Ontario, Canada - Leachate well 137-91 | ecosystem: Engineered > Solid waste > Landfill > Unclassified | place...
TTTTTACAAGAGAATTCGCAAAACTCGAAGGGGTGACAGGCCATGCCAGGCATGAAGGGCGGACGACCCAAGAAGCCAACCGCGTTAAAGATATTGGAAGGGAACCCGGGAAAGCGGAAATTGTCGGAAAAAGAAGTCAAGCCGGACGTCGGAAAAATGAAATGTCCAAAATGGCTGCATAAATATGCAAAAACAGAATATCACCGATTGCATGAACGGCTTGAAAAACTCGGCCTCATGACCGAGCTTGACGAGGCGGCATTCGTCGGGTATTGCCAGGCATTCGCAAGGTGGCGCCAGGCCGAAGAAGATATACGCATATCGGGGTTGACGGTCACGAACTCGAAAGGATTCACGCAGCAGAACCCGGCGATCACGACAGCAAATAACTATTTGAAACTGATGTCGTTATACCTGGGGAAATTCGGATTGTCGCCGAGCGACCGGGCGGGATTGATCGTCGATACGAACCCGGCGGAAAGCAACGAATTCGAAGCGTTGTTGAGCAAGTAAAAGAGGGCGGGTATATGACAAAAAGCGAATTGGCATTGTTAAGTCAAAACAAAGTCATGTCGGTGAAGAAGTTCATCAACCATTTGAAACATGTCAAATCGCCCTGGCGCGGCGCAACATTCGAACTGCTCGATTGGCAAATGGAATTGATAAAAGGTATTTACGGGACGTTGAAGCCGGACGGGTTCCGGCAATACACGACCGCATATATAGAGATCCCGAAGAAGCAGGGCAAGTCCGAGTTGTTGTCCGCCCTGGCATTATATCAATTATGCGCGGACGGGGAATATTTCGCCGAGGTTTACGGCTGCGCGACGGACCAATCGAACGCCAGGATCATATTTGACGTTGCCGTAGAAATGGTCGACCAATGCCCGGAATTGAAGAAGCACATCAAACCGATATTATCCACGCACCGGTTGATTTATATGCCGACAAAATCGTTTTACCAGGTCATGTCGGCCGAGAGTTACACGAAACACGGTTACAATATTTCGACATGTTTGTTTGATGAACTGCATGCGCAGCCTAACCGCAAGTTGTGGGACGTCATGACGTTCGGCGCCGGCGACGCGAGGAAGCAGCCGTTATGGTTTGTTATAACGACGGCGGGCAACGATCCTGACCGGACCTCGGTGTGCTGGGAACAACACCAGAAGGCCGAACAGGTATTGCTTGGTTATAAGAAAATCCCGACGCTGTATCCGATGATATACGGGGTTGATGTAGAGCATAAAAGGATTTGGACCGGCCGGCAAAAGGAATTATTGAAGAAGGGCGAAACATGGGAAAGCCCGAGATTGTGGAACCTGGTCAACCCGTCGTTGAATGCGACGGTCGACGAATCGAAATTGAAGGAAGCATTCCAGGACGTCAAGGGACAATCGGCGCAGGAAAATCTGTTCAAGCAGCTGCGCTTGAATATTTGGGTGAAAGAACGGACGCATAAATGGATTTCGACGGAATTATGGGACAAGAACGCGGGAATCGTGGTTCCCGAAGAATTGAAAGGCCGGCGCTGTTTCGGCGGCCTGGACCTGTCGACGAAAATCGACATGACGGCATTTGTCCTTATATTCCCGCCGGAAACAGAGGACGGGAAATTCGAAGTGCTGCCGACGTTTTGGGTTCCCGAGGAAAGCCTCGCCGAACGTGTGGCCCGCGACCGCGTTCCATATGACGAATGGCTGAACAATGGATTTATAAAAGCGACACCAGGCAACGCTATCGATTACCGCTTCATAGTGAAAGAGATCTGCGATCTGCGATATGAATACGAGGTGATCGAGATCGGATTTGACCCGTGGAACGCGCAGCAGACGGCAAACGAACTGACCGACGAGGGTTTTCTCATGGTTGAAGTCCGCCAGGGAAGCAAATCCATGTCGCCAGGCATGAAGGAACTCGAACGAATGCTGCGATCGAAGCTGTTGAATCACGGCGGACACCCGGTTTTGAAGTGGAATGTCAACAATGTGGAGATCAGAATGGACGAAAACGAGAACATAAAGCCGATAAAAAGCAAGTCGACCGAGAGGATCGACGGCCTGGTTGCGCTTATAAACGCGATTGTAAGGTGGCAAAACACGGAAAACCGCCCGTCAATTTATGAAACCAGGGGCGTAATCAACATATAAAGGGGGTCAAACAATTGAATTTCATTGACCGTTTGCGGATTGCATTTTCAAATAATTTCAATGAACGCATAGCGCAGTTTTACAAGGGCGAAGATGACCTCGGATCGGCGAAAATGGGCGGGACCCCGGAAGCCGCGCTGAAATATGCGGCGGTTTTCGCATGCGTCCGGGTATTGTCCGAAACAATGGCGACATTCCCGATCGGCATTTTTAAAAGGTCGAAGGACGGATCCAAACAGCCGAGATCCGACATAAGTTTATACAAAGTTTTACACGACGCGCCGAACCCTGAAATGACGCCCTATAATTTCAAGGAAACCATGATGATGTCGCTCAACCTGGGCGGGAATGCCTATGCTCAAATCATAAGGAATTCAGCCGGGGAAATCATCGGCTTATATCCGCTCGATTGGCAAAAAGTCGAAGTCATAAGAAACCCCGACAACACGATCGGTTATAAGATCGAGAACGGAAACAGCGGGCAATTCACAGTCAAATCCAGGAATGAGATATTTCACATTCCCGGGTTGAGCTTGAACGGGATCAACGGACTGACACCCATTTCATACGCGGAAAAAGCGATCGAACTCGGCCTGACGTATGAGGCTTTCGGTGTCAATTTTTACAGGAACGGCGCGAACACATCGTTGGTCGTCACGCACCCGAGGACATTGTCAAAGATTGCGAAAGAAAACCTTGAAGATAGTTTGCGGAAACGCAACGTCGGCATTGCCAACACCGGGCAATTGCTCATATTCGAGGAAGGCGTCACGGCAAAGGAAATGACGATCAAGCCGGTCGACGCTCAAATGATCGAATCGAAGAATTTCAGCCTCGAAGATATATGCAGGATTTACAGGGTCCCGCAGCATCTTATAAACAAGCTCGACCGCTCGACGTTCAACAATATCGAGGTCCAATCGACGGAATTTATAATTTATACGATGCTGCCGTGGGTCATGAAGTGGGAAGAAAATTTCAGCTTGCAGTTATTCACGCCTGATCAGAAAAAATCCGGGTATTTCGCGGAATTTAAAATCGACGGGTTGCTGCGCGGCGACACAATCAGCCGTTATCAAGCGTATTCAATGGGCCGTCAATGGGGTTGGCTGTCAGTAAACGACATACGCAAGCTCGAAAACATGAATCCGATCGACAACGGGGACATATATTTGGAACCGGCGAACATGAAAGAGGCCGGCGAGGACGACAAACCGGCGCCCGAACCGCCCAATCCGCCGGCATTTCCGCCCGCAAAAGTCCCGGAATCAGCGCCGGAACAGCCTGAAACAACAGAGCAAAAAGAGCAGGATCAAGGATAAATCAAAGAAAATCGGCAAAAAGGGGGTTAAATAATGGAATATTGGCAAATAAAAGCGAAAAACGAGGAAAAAGGCGAAATCGCCATATTGGGCGATATTACCTCGACAAAGTGGTTTGACGAGGATTTTACTCCAATTGAAATGCGTCAGCAGCTTGAAGCGCTCGGGGATATAAAGCAGTTGGATATATTCATCAACAGCGGCGGCGGCGATGTTTTCGCAGGTCAGGCCATTTATTCAATGCTGAAAAGAAGCAAAGCGGAAAAAACCGTTTATGTCGAAGGCATCGCGGCGAGCATCGCGTCATTGATAGCAATGGCAGGGGACAAGATCATCATGCCGGCAAACTCAATGATGATGATACATAATCCCTATGCCCTCGTTTATGGGAACGCAAACGAAATGCGGAAAATGGCCGACACAATGGACAAGGTCCGGGAAGCGATGCTGAATGTTTACGAAGCCAGGTCGAATTTGAAAGCGGATAAGCTCATAGAAATGCTCGACGCTGAAACCTGGCTGACCGCGCAAGAGGCTATGTATTACGGAATGGCCGATGAAATTCAAATGGACGTCCAGATCGCGGCGTCGATCAATGACCGGTTCATTAATTTCAACGGGATCGAATCGGATTTATCAAGGTTTAAGCGGCCCGACGAGGCGGCGAGGAAGTTTATATCCTATGAGCCGCCGAAGGAATTCCAGGCACCCGACAGCAAGGCCGATTATTATAAACTGAAAAAACTTCAAAACGAAAGGAGACGTAATCCATGATTAACGCTTTAATCAAAGCAAAAATCACATCGCAGGACGCAATCCTCGACGCGGCAATCGCCGAAGGTCGGGGAATGACCGCCGAGGAACAGGCGAAATTCGACGCGCTCGAAACGGAAATTACAAACCTTAAAAAGACAATGGAAGCGCAAGCGAAACGCGACGCCCGCGAAGCCGAAGCCAATAAACCGGTCAATGAGCCGATATTTGCCGAGGTAAAATCGAATAAACCTGTTTGGAACAGCCTCGGAGAACAGTTGCTCGCCGTGAGGAACGCAGCTGCACCCGGCGGATCGATCGACCCGCGCTTGAACATAAGGGCGGCGGCAAGCGGAATGAATGAAGCATTTCCGAGCGAGGGCGGGTTCTTTGTTCAGACGGATTTCACGACCGAGCTGTTGAAGAACACATACGACATTTCAATTCTCGCGCCGAAATGCCGCAAGATCCCGATCAGCGCAAACGCAAACGGCCTAAAAATCAATGCGGTCGATGAAACGAGCAGGGCGAACGGGTCCCGGTGGGGCGGAGTTACAACCTATTGGGAAGGCGAAGCCGACGCATTGAGCGGAAGCAAACCGAAGTTCCGTCAGATCGAATTGAAGCTGCGGAAACTGACAGGATTATGCTATATGACCGACGAACTCATGCAGGACCAAACGGCATTAGAGGCGATCGTGTCACAGTCATTTTCCGAGGAATTCGCATTCAAAGTCGATGACGCTATCATTCGCGGCGACGGCGCCGGCGAGCCTCTCGGCATTCTCAATTCCCCGTCACTGATAACGGTTGCCAAAACCGCATCGCAGACGGCGGACACGATAACGCTCAACAACATTCAAGACATGTGGGCCCGCCTATACGGGCGCGGATCCGCGAATGCTGTTTGGCTTATCAACAAAGAATGCGAGAAGCAGCTCAACAACATGGTCCTTGCGACCGGGACATATTCAGCGCAGACGGTGTATCTGCCGCCGACCGGCGTTGTCGGTAACGCTTATATGTCAATATACGGCCGTCCGGTTTTCACGATCGAGCATGCGGCCGCGCTCGGCGACGCAGGAGACATCATGCTTGCTGATTTTTCGCAGTATATCCTATGCGACAAAGGCGGGATCTCGACCGCCCAGAGCTTGCATGTCCGGTTCCTTTACGACGAGAACGTGTTCAGATTCATTTACCGCGTGGACGGTCAGCCGACCTGGAATTCGCCCGTGACACCGTATAAGGGCGCAAGCACAGCGACGGTTTCGCCGTTCATCACATTGGCGGCCAGGGCATAAGCATTAAAAAATATTAAAGAAAGGGGAAAAATAGCATGATAAGCGAAAAATACAAATTCGATACAGCATTACGGCCGCAGAGCATAAGCTCGACCGGTTCGACGGGCGAATATTTCAATCTTGCGAAATGGGGCAAAGCCGTTTTCAAATGGAATGTCTCAATGACCGGATTGACCGCATCATCGACCGGCCTCATTTACCAGGCGACTGACGCGGCGGCGACCGACGCAGCTGCAATCACAAGCACATCGACGGTCGCATACGGGACGAGCAATGCGACGGTCGCATCGATTGTTCCGGCGGTAACAATATCGGCTGCCGACACCGTGACGGTCAACGGCTTGACATTCACGGCGGTTTCAGCGACAGCGACAGCGGCGAGCCGCGAATTCGTCGACAATACCGCGAACATTTCGACAACGATAACCAACCTCGCGGCGATTATCAACAATGCTCAATATGGCGTTCCCGGGATCCTGGCGACAGCAGGGTCGGCAGTTTTGACCCTGACGTTCGAGCAGCCCGGCGAGAGTCCGGCCAACCGCAATTTAAGCACATACGAGGGAATCGTGTTGACATCGAGTTCAACAACCAACCTCACATGCGCGAACATTCAAATCGGCGGCCTCATCGAGATCGACGCGACCAGGCTGACAGCATCGAGCAACTTCACTCATGTCGCATTGAACGTCATCAATACGGCGGCATATTACACAGCGGCAACGATAGTTCGGGGCGACGAGGCGAGATATTCGCCATATCAGACCGAACCCGTGACCAGGGTATAAGAAATAACAGCATAAAAGGCGGGGCGGGTGGAAACGCCCGTCCCTGCCGATTATTAATCCGGGGGGATAAATAATTATGGAAACAGCTAAAAAGAAGCAATTGAAAGTCACAATCACGCTCGACGGAACTAACGCGACAATCGACATTTATTATAATGACCGCCCGATCCCGAATTTATGCGGGTTCGAAATCTCTTACGGAATGGACGACGAGAAGCAGGGTGTCGCCAGAGCGAAAAGACTTGTCACGAATAAGTTCGGGCAATACAGGGATCAGAAGGACGGCAAAAAGGAAACGGAAATATTCGAGTTATTGGAATTGTTTGACGACCGTTTGAGATTGGAAAAAATCGAAGAAGATACGCACAAGGAAATCGAGAACGCGCTCGCGAACATAAGGGCGACAAGCGCGTTGAAAGCGGAACAGCTTATAAAAGAAAGGGGCGCGGCGTGACATGATTGCAAAAACGCGTCCGAAAGCGACAGTTACAGCTATCATATACCGGGCGGACGGAACGGTCGAGAACCTCGGCGTGATAGCGACAACGGAAAACATTCAAATCAATAAAAAGTTTTTTGACAAGCTATTCAAACGAAAGGCGAAGGAGGTCGACAAATAATGGCGGACGTGGTTTGGGTTACAAATGCCGGGTTATCAATCCTAACAAATAGGATCCTGGGGGCCGGAACCGAGCCGAAATGGATCGCATGGGGGACCGGAACGACGACAGCGACGGCCATAAATACGGCGCTCGTTTCAGAAGCCTCACCGACGAGGGTCACAGGCACAAGCACACAACAGACGTCAACGACGACATGCGACACATACCAGGTCACAGGCACGTTGACGGCGACATCGGCGCTCACGATTTCCGAATGCGGGTTGTTCGACGCAAGCTCGGCCGGGAACTGTTTTTTGCGGGCGACATTCGACGCGATAAACGTTTCAAGCGGCGACAGTATAGCATTCACGATCAAGGCGGTTTTTGACCAGGCATAAAATCGGACGGCGGGGTGTATAATGGGCGACGCGATATTGGCCGGGGATTATACATTCATCAACAATACCTATGTTTACCAACCGCAAACAAACGAGAAAGATTTACTGCAAGTTGAAATCGGTGATTTGCTGCAACCCGATTTCAAGCCGCAAATGAAAATCAAGCGGTGGGACAACGAGGTCAATTTCAGCGCGCGTCTGGTAGACGACAGCTTGACCGCTCCGACGGTTTCCACAAGCAAAGAAATAATAATATGGTCCACTGATAAAAGAGAAATGAATTTTTACGACGTCCCTGTTTCTGAAATGTTTCCCGAGGGCGGATATGAACTCGAAGTCATTCTCAAATCCAAACCGGCGACGAACAGGACATCGTTCACGATTCAGACCAAATGTCTGAAATTTGCGTATCAGCCGGCACTCACGGAAACGGAAAAACAGCAGGGCGCAATCCGGCCTGACAACGTCGTCGGCAGTTATGCTGCATATCATCAGAATTGCCCAATGAATGTTGTCGGCGGCAATCTTTATAAATGCGGCAAGGTGTTTCATATTTACAGGCCGAAAATCGAGGATTCCGCCGGTAATTGGACCTGGGGGGAATTATCGATCGATGAAGCTGCGGGATTGCTGCATGTCGACATTCCTCAAAAGTTCCTTGACGACGCGACATATCCGGTCCGGCATGCCGCAGGTTTGACGCTCGGTTACACGACGGCCGGGGCCTCGGCGAACAGTTTCAATCTGAATTATTGGCGGGCCGGGCGCATAACGACGACAGCGGTCAGCACCATTGAAAGATTGACAATGTGTTTTTTGCATTACGCGGATCCCTCATATAAGGCTTTGATCACAAAGGATTCCGACGATTCGGTCGTGACAAACGGGGTCGGATCGGCGACATACGACGGGGACGATTGGGGTTCGAAGCATTGGAAGGAACTCGATTTCGCAACCTCGCCGGTCCTGTCGGCCTCGACGATGTATTGGATCGGCGCCGTATCAAACGACAGCTCAAATTTTTATTATGACACCAGCATGGGTTCGAGTTATTGGGTCCAGACCGAGGACGACAATAATTATTCCTCGCCGGCCGCCCCGACAAGTCCTGTTGAAGGTGAAGGGACGGCTGTCAGCGTTTATGCGACATACACGGTCGCGTCCTCGACAAGCAAAACACTGACGGAAAATTTGTCGGTTTCGGGAAACATACTTGAAAGAAACAGCCAGGCATTGACCGAGAGTTTGAGCGTCATTGGGTCGGTCCTTCATAAGAATTTCCAGACATTGACCGAGAATATCGCCGTGTCGAGGTCAGTTTTGCATAAGAATTTCCAGACATTGACCGAGAATATCGCCGTTTCAAGATCGGTTTTGCATAAGAATTTCCAAACCTTGACCGAGAATTTGACGGTTACCGGGTCATTGTTGCACCGAATACGCAAAACATTCACCGAAAATTTATCGGTTGTCGGGTCATTATTGCACAGGATAACGAAAACAATATCCGAGAGTTTATCAGCGTCGGGAAGTTTATTGCACAGGATAACGAAAACCATTTCCGAGAACATATCGGCGGCCGGGTCCAAAATAGCGACCGGGTTTATAACCCTATTGGCTAACATGGCCATTTCAAGCGCGATCGACAAGGCCGCCGGTAAGGTTATCAGAGGCAATGCGAAAGCGACCGGGTTAATTACCAGGGCGATTGCCCGGACAATCACCGGATTGGCGTCGGCTGCGGGATCCGTAATCAAACGGGCGTCGAAAACATTTTCCGGGAACATCGACACGGCGGCAACGATTATCAGGGCGGCGTCGAGGATAATCAACGGTTTGATTTCGGCAGCAGGCAACATCACAAGGAGCACGAGCAAGACAATCAGTGGGAATTTGACGGCTGCCGGATCCATAATCAAAGACATATTCAAGTATTTCAGCGCGAACATATCCATTGCGGCGAGCATTTTATACATCGAAATCGGCGGGGTCGTATATAAGACGGTCGAAGCATTGCTCGCGGTCGCCGGGAACGTGACGAAAGCGGTCGCGAAATCGTCGGTCATCGGATATTTGAACGTTTCAGCCTCGGTTTTGAGAACGACAAGCAGGATATTGACGGGCCTCGCGGGCGCGAGCGCGAGCGCAAGCAAGGCGACAAGCAGGATATTGTCGTCCGCGTCGGTCCTTATAACAGGCAGTTCCGGGATCAGAAACATCACGAAAGCAATTTCCGGCGCCATATCCGCAATCGGTCAGGTAAACCGCAGTTTCGGACGCGTATTGACGGCCTATTTGTCGGTCATGGGTTCCAATACCAAAGACGCGGTGAAAACGGTCCTGGGGGCGGTGGCGAGCGCAGGGGGCATTTTAAAGGGAACATATAAGACAGCGATTGCATACGTCACGATAACCGGATTGAGGGCGCGTTTGTTCAATAAGATCATAACCGGTTTGTTGTCGGTCCTCGGCATTGCATGGAAGCGCGGCAAACATCAAGGTTATTGCATATTGAGCATATCAAGCAGGACAAAGACATTGTCGGAAACGGAACGGACAAAGACACTGTCAATATCGACCAGGACAAAGACATTGTCGGAAACCGACCGTTCATGTGTTTTGAGCATTGGACAAAGAACGAAAACATTAGCGGCAGAGGTGGTATAAATGGCATACACGGGCGACACGATAAGGTTGAAATGCAGTTTTTATAATTTCGCCGGGGCGCTCGCAAACCCAACGGGCGTCGCATTGAAGATTTACGACGGAAAACGGACGGTTATAACGGCCGTCGCATCGGCTGATCTGACGCTCGAAGGGACCGGGATAATTTATTACGATTGGACCGTCATATCGACCAATTTCGACCCGATCGTTTTCGAGTATTCCGGGTCGTTGGAAGGTTCGCCGATCCTCGGCCGCTCAACGATCGAGAGAGAGTGGGTGTAAATATGCTGACGAAAAATTGGGTTTTGAAAACGGCAATCACGACCGAACCGATCGAGGTCGACACATTGAAAGAGCATATCCATATCGACAGCGACGACGAGGAAATGAAACTCGCGACATTGCTGCTCGTCGCCCGTGAATTCGGGGAAATGCGGACCGGGTTCGCGTTCGCCCCGCAAACCTGGTATTTATACCTCAACGATTTCCCGGCCGAGGATTATATCTTATGGGACCGCGGGCCGTTGACGAGCGTGACGAGCGTTAAATACACGAACAGCGCCGGGACCGAAACAACGATGACCGTAACGACCGATTACCTGGTCGACGCGAATGTTTTCCCGGGAAAAATATATTTGCCCTATGGCAAAACCTGGCCGAGTTTCACGCCATACCCATATAATGCCGTCAAGATCGAGGGTGTTTGCGGATATTCCGGGACCGTCCCTTATGTTTTGCCGAAGAATTACGAACAGGCTATGCTGCTGCATGCGGGATTGATGTATAAAAAACGGGATCTGAATTTGACGCCCGAGGAAATGTCGACGATATTCGACCTTTACGACCTGGAAAAATTGAAGTGGGTGAGCTGAAATGGTGTTGATCGATTCCGGGGATTACAACAATCGGATCCGTATTGAGTATGTGACCAGGACCGCCGACGGCATGGGCGGGTTTGATGAAGCCTGGGCGGAACTGAAAACCGTTTGGGGTCAATACCGGCAATTGTCCGGGAATGAATTGCTCAAACAACAGGCCGTCAACCCGATAATTTCAGTTGCGGTCCGCATTCGATACCGCTCCGATGTGACAACGGACAACCGCTTATATTACGGCGGCAATTACCTGAACATCATCGAAGTCAACAACACAGACAACGAATACAAGGAACTGCTGCTGAAATGCGAGGTGAGGCACAGTGGCCAATAAGGAAACAGGCGAGGTTTTCACATATGAAAGCTATAAACCGCGCGTGAAATATGTTATGCAGGCGAATGAGATCCTGGCCGCCCGCGAGGTCGGGAAATTTATAAGAAAAGAGGCTAAAAAAAAGGTTCACAAGATCAGCGAGACATTGTCAAAAGCATTGAGTTATAAGATCAAACGGAAATTGGGGGAAATTTGGGTCGGAGTTAAAGACGGCAAGGGCGCATATTATGGCGAAATGGTCGAAAAAGGGACGAGCAAATCGGCCGCGCACCCGTTTTTATTGCCCGCGATCGAGGAAAACCGGGGATATATAATCGATCTGATTGCAAAAACATTGCACCCGATCGATGAAGGGACCGCCGTTTCGGACCATTTTGAACCCGGGGAAATGACAGAGGGCGAACAATTATTGCAAGAGGTGAAATAAACGATGAATGTAATCCAATTGAAAACGATGATTTACACGTTTTTGTCGGGAATAGCGACCAGGGTTTACGACGGCCAGGCACCAATCGACCCGACATATCCATACGTCGTTTATAAGCTCGCGAGCAGTTACGTCGACGAGGACCAGAGGATCGAAAATTTCCGGTTGGAAATCGATATATGGGACAACAAACCATTATCGGCGACCGCGATCGAAACATTGACGGGAAGCATTGACGGCGACGGCGCAATCACAAGCGCGTCGGGATTGCACCGGAAGCATTATTATGTCGGCGGGACATTGCAAGCGGATTTTTACCGGGATTCTCGGTTCGACATCACGGACGAGGATCCGAAAATCAAGAGGCGACAGTTAAATTATCTGGTTAAAAGTTACTTATATTAAACGGGGGGAAAGAAAAATGAAAAAGTTGTCGATTGTCGGATATGCGAGCAGTTATAAGGAAGCGCCATTCCTGGACGATGAATTCGAAATATGGATCATGAACGACATGCACGACCTGGTTCCGCGTTACGATGTTTTATTCGACATTCACGATCCGAACGAAATCAAAGGCCGGCCCGTGACAAGACAAAAAGGGTTGCCGCAATGGGAAACGTTAAAGACTATCAAAAAGCCGATTTATATGCAGAAACATTTCGACGAGATCCCGGCGAGTATTGAATTCCCATTGCAAAGATTGATCGACAAATATCACATTCCGGCAATGGGCGACAAACTGTTTGTCACATGCTCGGTCGCTTTATTATTGGCATTCGCAATCGACCTCGGGTATGAGGAAATTCATCTTTACGGAATCGACGAGGCCGTCGACGAGGAATATTCCCTGGAAATGCCGAGCGTGATTTATTGGCTCGGATATGCGGCCGGCAAAGGAATCAAAATCGTCGTTTCCCCGCATTCGCCGTTGTTGAAGGGGTGGTATGTTTACGGTTACGAGGAACCGCAGAAAAAACACATGGTCGAGTTTTTGAAAGGGGAATCGGATCGGGTGAAGGGAATACAGCAAAAAGCATTTGAAAATCGGGATTTTTACCAACAGGAACAGTTGAAATGCGAGGGCGCGTTGGTTTTGATCGAACATATAAATAAGTTAATAACGAAAATATGAAGGGGTGATTTACTATGACAGTTCCGGCGGACATCATTCTGGGCGACGGCATTTTCGCAATCGGTTCAACAACGACGAGCATGACGGACGTTGCGCTCACGCGCGGGGGCGGGGTTTTCGGTGTAAAGCGCGAATATAGAAAAATCGAGGCGGACGGCGACAATGGTCCGGTCAAAGAAAGGATCCGTTTGGTAAGAAGCGAACCATTCTTGACCATGAAAAACCTCGAAATCGTTCCGGGAAGTTTCGACGATTATTTCCCGTCGATCTCGGCGGTGGTCACAAGCGGAAGCACGTCAAGCACCGTCACCGGGGCGGGATTGACCTCGAACATTACATCGACGGATTATAATTTCGTCACATGGACGGGTTACAACAAGGCCGGCCGAAGGGTTTATATCGAACTGCAAAACGCGATAAACCTCGAAAACATCAATTGGCAATTGCTCGACAAAAACGAGATCATCAACGAGTTGACATTCCAGGGTTGTTACCTGGCGACGGCCCGCAATACGGAACCGTGGAAAATCATATTTACGACGACATCGTCTTAATAATCGAATTGGGGGGAATATGCAATGCGGGAATTATCGAACGCGGACATGTATTTGATTTCAGCGATTGCCGATAAAATGGATCTCGGCATGCCGGAATTGAAAAAGAAGGTCGACGGGGTCGAGGTTTCAAAGACACAAGACGAGGTCGGGTCCGAAATGTTGGTTTCGATGTTCAAGAGATTGCACCGGGCGCAACCCGAGGTCAATCAATTATTATCGCGGGTCCTGGAAAAGCCGGTCGACGAGATCGAAAAAATGTCGCTGAAAGAAACAGGGCAAAACGTCGCTTTATTGTTCGGCAAAAAAGGATTCATGGATTTTTTCAAATAAGCCTGGCCGGGCGGTATATCGAAATATTGGATTTATTGCTCGCCAGGTATGGCGGCGGAATGGAACAGTTCAATCGGTTGACGTTGGAAACAGGCTTAAAACTTATATTGCAGTTGTTCGACAAGGAAACCGAAGGGGCGGCCTGGGATATATGGATCGCGAAATTGCCGTATATGAACGAGGAAAATTATATCAGTTTCGCGGATTTTCTCGGTAAATACAAACCGAAACCGGTCGCCGGCCCTGGACGTTCGGCCCAGGAAATGTTGAAGATCGCCCGGGAAATACGGAAACAAATCGAGGTGAGCGCGCAAAATGGCGGTTGAATTATTCAAACTGTTTGGGTCAATACTTATAAAGGACGAGGACGCACTCAAAAGCCTTGACCATGTAGACAAGAAGGGGAAAGAAGTCCATGATACAAGCGAGAAAATGGGCGGGTCCTGGCTGAAAACCGGCGGGATCATAGCGGCCGGGGTCGGCGCGGCCGTCGCGGGAATGTGGAAGCTCGCGGAAAGCACAAGCAAAGCGGCCGGGGATCTATTCGACATGAGTGAGAGGACCGGTTTGAATACCGACACGTTGCAGGAACTACAATTCCAGGCGGAACAGACCGGCGTTAAATTCGACAGCATAACAAGCGTGATCGGCGTGTTGACAAAAAACATGGCAAGCGCGGCGGCCGGAAGCAAGGGGACATCGGAAGCATTCAAGACATTGGGGGTCAATGTCAAAGACAACGAAGGGAACATGAAATCGCTCGATTCGGTTTTCCCGCAAGTCCTCGCGAAATTGGCCGACATGAAGAACGAAACAGAGCGAAATCAATTGGCGTTTAAGGTATTCGGGAAAGGCGCCCTTGAACTTGTCCCGTTGCTCACCGAAGGAAGCGCGGGGATAAAGGGATATGCGGACCGGGCGCATGAACTCGGAATCGTTATGTCGGGCGAAGCGATAAAAGCGGGCGACGATTTCGGCGACAGCTTGAACGAACTCAAAAAATCGTTCGAAGGTGTGAAAACCCAATTGGGATCCGCATTTATACCGATTATTCAAAAACTGATCGATTCATTGTTGCCGATAATCAAGACGATAATGCCGCCGCTCATGTCGTTGTTCAAGTCGTTGGGCGAAACGATTATCCCGATCGTGACCGGGGCATTTCAGACAATAATGCCGATCGTGAAACCGATCCTCGACGCGTTGATGTCGGCAATAAAGACATTGAGCGCATTCGTCAAAGGCGATTTCGCGGGCGCGTGGAAGTCATTACAGGACACATTCAACGGGGTTTGGCAAGCGATTTCGGCGGTTTTCAATACGGTCGTCAACGGGATAATCGGCGGAATAAACCTCATAATCGACGCGATAAACACGGTCACGGGTTCGAAGATCCAAAAATTAAAGGAAGTCGGGAAGGAAGTCGCGGCGGTCGCAAACGACGTCACGGCAAACAGGAACACAAGCGGCCGCATTCCGATGATGGCCGAAGGTGGTATCATAGCGAAATCGGGCCTCGCATACATAGCGGAAGCCGGACCGGAACTCGTCAGATTGTCGGCGGGCGCCGAGGTCATACCATTGGACAAGGCAAAGACAAGCGGCATAAACGTCAACATCAATTATCCGATTTTATGGAACCGACAAAACACCGAGGAAGTGGCCGAACAAATGGTCGATATACTGCATGGAATGGGGATTGCCGTCAATGGCTGAAAAAACGTTCACAATCGGCGGAACAAATATTCTCGTTCAACCTGGTTGGTCGATACAGGATAAAATCAACGCGCGGTCGACCATGCAGATGACCGTCGTTTCGACAGGAACATTGACGGCCGACATCACGACGGGGCAAGCGGTCGAGATCACCGAGAGTTTGACGTCAATTTTCACGGGTATCATATTGGAAGTCGAGCGATTCGAGGCAATGCCGAATATACTGCAATACAATATTTCATCGGTTGACAATAACGCGAAAGCCGATAAAAGAAGGATTGCCGCGAGCTATACGGCGAATTTTTCGGGCAACATCGTCAGCGCCATATTGACCTCGGTTTTAAGCGACGAAGGTGTGACGCTCGGGACGATCGAGGACGGCCCGCAAATCAACAAGTGCATTTTCAATTACGATTCGGCGGCCGAGGCATTGGACAAACTGAAAGACACGGTCGGCGGGGGGTATTTTTGGAACATATCGTTTTCGGGCGCGTTATCCTGGCAAAACCGGGCCTCGAATGCGGCGCCCTGGCAATTGACCGACAGCGTTCAGCATAATAAATTCCGGGTCCGGGAAACGTTGTCGCAATACAGGAACAGACAATATGTCCGGGGCGGGACCGGGAAAACAAGTTCCCAGGTCGACGAAAAACCGTCGCCGGCGCCGGACGGGACCTCGAAAAAGTTTATTATGAGATACCCGATCGCGGAAAAACCGACGATCAAAATAAATTCGACGGCCATTGCAACGGCGGACGTCGGGGTGAACGGGTTTGACACCGGCAAAAAATATTATTTCAGCTATGCGTCGAACGTCATCACCCAGGACGACAGCGAAACGGTATTGAGCGCGGCGGACACGGTCGAGGTCACATACATCGGCTTATATCCGATCATCGTTTTGGCTGATTCGGCGGCGCAGATCGCGGCCAGGGCGGCAATCGAAACCGGGACGACCGGGATATATGAAAACATGATCCGGGACAAGGCGCTTGACAATAAGGATTCGGCCCTGGATCTCGCCGAAGGATTGATCGCGAAATATGGGGTCGTTCCAAACGTCATCACATTTGAAACCGAGGTTGCGGGATTGAAAGCGGGGCAATTATTGACGATTATAAAATCGCTTTATGATATAAACGCAAGTTATTTGATCGAAAGCGTGAAGATAAGTTCGCCGGACGGGTATAAAACGAATTATTCGGTGAAATGCCTCGACGGCGCGGCGCTCGGCGGGTGGGAAGAATTTTTCAAAGGTTTGTTGCGGGGTCAGAAAGAATATATCATCGAGGACAACGAGGTCCTCGTCATATTGTCGTCCCTGGCGGAATCGGTCAGTTGGTCCGGGGCGACAGCAATCAGCAATTATACGTCACTATTGCCCGCCCTGGCATTATACCCGGCGGCGGATCTTTACCCGGGGACGACGATTGCGGCGGTATCAGTAAATGAATCGGGGGTGGTCACATAATGAGGGACACGGCGTCGATCGCATGGACCGGTCGATTTGAGGTATATATCAACGGGGAATATAAGGAAACAATCAAAAATATGATCATGAATGCGGCGTTGGACGAATTAGTGAAGCCGCTTTATGGCGGGACCCCGAACCTGGAAATAAAATATTTGGCCGTCGGTTCGAACACGGCGGCGGTTACGGTAAACGACGCGGCCCTGGGGACGGAAACATTCCGTTGCGCGGATTCGAGTTTGTCGGCGACGGCGACCGGCCAGGTGACGAGCGAATTCCTCATATTGTCGACCGAAGCGGTCGGGACGATAGAGGAAATCGGCATTTTCGGCGGAACAAGCGCGACATTGACGGCGGACGTCGGGATCATGATTTCGCATATTGCCTGGCATCATGTCAAAACCAATACAGAGGAAATAACATTCCGGCGCGTGGACACGCTCGCGCGCGCGTAAAGAGGGGGAATCATAAATGGCGCTCGGGGATTATACAAAAACGACCTATGTCAACGGGACAACGCCGGCGATCAACGCGACAAACCTGAACAACAACGAAACAAAGACAAAGGAACTCGACACGGCCTTGACTATAAGCGAGGCGAGCATCGCGGTATTGAAACGCAAAATCATGATTGGGGTGATATGACATGGGTGACAGTTTCAAGGTATTGGCCCAGGGAACGCTGACGACAAGCTCGGCGACGCTTTACACGGTGACATCGTCCGGGACATTGCTATTGTCGTTTTGCAGTTTATGCAATAAATACAGCGCGGCGGCGACCGTGACGCTCAAACTGAACAGCGCAAATTTGACGTTCGGGAAGTCGATTGCGACGGCGGACGGTTTAATATTGCCGGTCCAGGGCGCCATATTGACGGCCGGGGCGACAATCGCAGGATTAGCGGGGACGGCGAGCGCGATCGATTATTATATTTGCGGCGACGAGGTGACCTAATAAATGAAACCTCGCAATTATGGAAGGTTGGCGACATCGAGAATCGGGGCGTTCCGGCTTAATGGTTCGTTGGGATCCGGCGACGCGGTCGCGGCCCAGGTAATCGCCGGGAAAACATTCAGCAATGACGACGATACCGACATCATCGGGACCATGTCGGCACAGACGTCATATACGACATTTGTTGCGGCGACGTATTCAGCGCCGACCCTATATTGCCAAATACCGCTCGGCGCATATTTGGACGCGGCCGGAAGCGGTTATCCCGAAATCATGATGAGCGATTCGGACATGGTCGCGACGAATATAAAATCCGGGGTGACGATTTTCGGATTGGCCGGGACGCTGAACAATGCAATGAGCGCGGGGACGACGCTCGTTGGGTATGAATCAATGCTGACATCGACCGCGACGACCTCGACGACGTATGTAAAACTGCATGATTGGACAATAAATTTCAACGGGACATATAGGACGAATTTCGCGCTCAAAACCTCGACGGCAACAAGAACGGCATACGCGACAATATATAAAAACGGAACCGCATTTGGGACCGAACGTATAACAAACAGCGAAAGCGGGTTGGGTTGCCAAGAGGATCTCGCATTCGCCCAGGGCGACGAAATGGCCATTTATGCAAAAATAGTCGGAACCGCGACAACGACGGTCACAAATTTTTATTTGCAAATAGACGTCGGAATTCTTTATACAGATTAACGTTTGAGAGGGGGACTTATTTCGCATGATTATTATTATGTATGACGGGACACAAGCGGAATATAACAGGATTGTTGCCGAACAGGCAAAAAAGGGGTTCCCGTTGATCGAGATCAGCAATGTCAAAGAAGGGAATTTCCTCGGATTCGACGACAGGCCGGACCAGAATACGCATGTCGTCGCATTGTCCGAAATCGACGCCCAGGTCAAGGCGTTGGATTCGCAGGTCAAATCGTTGGACGCCCAGGTCAAGGAATTGAACACGATAACGACCGAAACGAAAGCGGAAGTCGAGCAGATACCAAAATCAGAAATTAACATTGCATAAGAATTGGGGTGCCCACATGAACGACGAGCAGTTGACAAAAATGAACATAGAAATATTGCAGAGGGTAACAAGCATTGAAACAAAAATCGACAATTATAATGGATTGCGGGAAAAGCTCGACAAGACATGCGATTTGTCGGAATACAACGAAAAGTGCATTGGACAGATCCTTGAATCGCGAAAATGGTTGAACCGTCAGATCGCGGGCGCGTTCATTGCGAGTTTGCTCGCGGTTTTAATCAGTATAATATTCCGGGTTTTGGGCGTTTGAGAGGGGGGCGCAAAAATTGAAAAGTCTATTGGCCGGACCGAAATATCCGGCGGCGGATCCGAAAAAGTGGTTGCGTAAATCCAACCCGAAAACGGATCTCAACATCGACCCGAATTTTTTGTCCCGGCTTGCGGCATTGGCCGCTCATTTCAAAAAGCCGCTTTATATTTCCTCGGGTTATCGGTCGGTTGAACAGCAGATCGTTTTATATAAAAAGTCGGGCGGCAAACAGGACCCGAGGGGGAATTGGTTCGGCGGAAACGGCCGGGCGGGGAAACCGGGAAACAGCAAACATAATTTCGGATTGGCCGTCGATGTTTCGAGCTTATGGGCGAAAGCGATCGAGCAAGAAGAATCGACCGCAGACCAGAAAATATTGAAAAAGTTCGGGTTATATAAGCCGATGACCAGGGGCAACGACACGAATATATTTGAGAATTGGCACATTCAACCGATCGAATTATCGGGTCAAAAACCCGGAAAATGGGCGGTTTTTAAGGCATATTATGGGGCGCAATATTAATAAAATATTATTAAAGGGGTGTAATCATGGATCAATCACGTTGGAAATCGCCGGTATTATGGACATCGTTGTTTGCATTGCTTTATATTTTACTCGACAATTTCGGCATACTGAAACAAATCGGGATCGACGCCGAGGAATGGAATAATATAATCGACCTGGTTTTGGTAATCCTGGCCGGATTCGGAATCATGAACAACCCGACGAGCAAAACGAAGTTTTAATCAATTCGGCAATTTCCCCCCGATTCAAGGTCGCCCGCTTATACAGGGGCGGCCTCTTTTTTTATGCCCGGAAATATCAAAAATAGTTTCTATTATTAATGAAATATCTATTGCAATTGATATTGTGTATGATATAATAGATATTAGTTGATAGCAAATATTTCAAGGGGGCGGAAAACATGACAGACAAAACATTCGAAAAATTGATGAAACTGCAAATATTATTATGGAAAAACGACATATTCGTATGGAACTTAACTCATACAATTATTCCGATCCCGGTTATCTAACAGCAATCACAAGTCAAACAATCGGATATTATAAAACGGTCAAACAGGCGGCAAATGTGATCCATGCAATGGAATGCGCCGCTCGCGCCGCAAGGTCATATTACAAATCTGCAAAACAGCAGTTTTGTTGAATGTTCAAATATCGATTATAATAAATAATTTGTTCATTATACTTGAAACGCTTATCATTATAATATACAATTACGAGAGGGGGTGGGACCAATGGCCAACAAATCGAGAACGAAAACAACCCGGCCGCCGTTGCGGAAATTGCGGAAATTGCGTTTGATCCATGAAAGGACCCAGGCGGACGTCGCGACGGCTTGCGGATTGTCATTGCAATCATACAACAGCAAGGAAAACGGTCACAACGAATTCACGTTGCGGGAAGTGGAATCGATAATGATTTACCTCAACGAACCGTTCGAGAATATTTTCATTTGACGAGGGGGGAACCAATGATGAAAAGCTCATTTATATTGATATTCGGGTTTTTGTTATTGACCGGGGCGTTTGGATTCGCGGCGTTGATCGCGTGGATATTCGCCCAAACCCGGATTTTTAATGCGTGGTTTGAACGGTTGGAACGCGACGAGCGCAACATGGAAAACCCGGAATTGGTAAACATCGAAGAATATCAAGGCAAACGGCGGATTATCCGCAGGAAAAAATCAGTTTGATTTCCAAAGGGGGGAAATTGAAATGGACGAGAACTCAACATCAATCATCAACGTTGGCAATGACGAGTTAATATCGATCGCGGAATCGGCCGAAAGAAGGATCGAGGCCGTGAACAGAATCAAGGGGTTGGCATTGAAAGTCACCCGGCCGACAGATTGGGCCGACCTCGGCGGAAAACCGTATATGCAGGTTTCGGGCGCCGAAAAAATCGCGAGGTTGTTCGGCATATCCTGGCGCATTGACCAACCGGAATTCAACATCACCGAGGACGGGCATTTCGAATATACATATAAAGGTTATTTCAGCATGGGGACGGTCGAAATCGAGGCAATCGGGGTCCGGTCCTCGCGCGACAAGTTTTATTCGGAAAGTCACGGCGAGGCAAAACCGCCGTCAGAGATCGACCGGGGCGATTTGAAAAAAGCGGCATACACGAATTTGATCGGAAACGGGATCACCCGTTTGCTCGGTTTGCGGAATATGACCTGGGGGGACCTTGAAACCGCGGGCATAAAACGTTCCGAATTGAATAAAGTCGAATACGGGAAACCCGAAATGACCGAGGCCGCGCAAACTCAAATCGAGGACATGCGGACGATCCTCAACACGATGTCCGGGGGCGATCCGAAGAAGTTCGCCGACCTTCTTGAATTTTATACGACATTCAAAGGCAAAGACGGGAAAACAGTCGCCGGGCGCCGGACCCTGGAAGGATTGACAGAAAAATCAGTCCCGATAACGCATGAAAAATTACAGAAAGCATTCATGAAATGGACCGAGCAACACGCGCCGGTCCCGGAATCGGACCAGGAAGGATTGAATATCAATGCTTGAACATGAGGTCATCGACCGTTTGATTGAAGGGAAAAAAGCAAAAATCAAAACATACCCGCAACACGTCACGCGCGCGAGCGAGGTCGGTCACCCATGCGAACGTTATTTGGTTTACAGCGTCACGAATTGGGCGGACCGCTCGCCATATCCGCCCGAAGTCCAATTCATATTCGAGGGCGGCCGGGTTGTCGAGGACCTGGCCGTCCAGGATTTCGAGGACGCGGGGTTCAAGGTTTACAGGCCGGAACCCGACCGGGCGATCATGGAAAGCCGCCCGCAAATTTCCGGGCATGTCGACATTCGCGTCGATTTCGGTGACGGCAAGGTTTATACCGGGGAAATCAAAGGATTAAACGCTTATGATTGGGAATCGCTGAACACGATTGCGGATTTTCACCGGTCGAAAAAACCGTGGATCCGCAAATATCCCGCCCAATTGATGACATACCTTTACATCAAGGGCGAGGAACGCGGGTTTTTCTATCTCAAATCAATTCCGAGATTCCAACCGAAATTCATTTGGGTCGATTTGGACCTCGGATATATGGAAAGCATATTGCAAAAAACCGAGCGGGTCGAAAAGCATATCCATGAAAAGACGTTCCCGGACCGTTTGAACGACGCCGAGATTTGCGAGGGTTGCCCATTCGCTCATATTTGTTTGCCGGAATTGAAACGCGAGGCATTGTCGGTTGAAACGGACGAGCAGTTTATCGCGGATCTCGAACGGCGCGAGCAATTGAAGGAAATATATAAAGAATACAACGAGCTTGACAATTCATTGAAAAAGCGGTTTGCTGAACGTGAAAGCATAGCGGCCGGCGATTTCCTCATTCTCGGATCATGGGTCGATAAAAAGCAATATACGGTCCCGGAATCGAAATATATAAAATATAAAATAATGCGGTTGAATAACGTTTGAAGGAAGGGAAATCAGAATGTCCAGGCCCAAAAAAGCGACGATCGATTATTTCCCGCATTTCGTGAACCATAAGCATACATTGTTCACAATCGAGCAAAAATTCGGCAATGACGGGTATGCGTTTTGGTTCAAATTGCTTGAAATCCTCGGCATTTCCGAACATCATTTCATCGATTGCAACGACGTCGAGGTGTGGGAATTTATGTTGGCAAAAACCCGGGTGAATGAGGATATTGCAAAATCAATATTAAATTTGTTGGCAAAACTTGACGCGATCGACGCGGAATTATGGAAAATAAAAGTCATCAGATCGAACAAATTTATCGAAAATCTCGACACGGTTTACAGCCGCAGACGGGTTTCTGTTATCAGTAACGCCGAGGTATTGGATTTATGTAAACAAAAACATTACATCAAAGGGGTTTCTGTAAGCATTAATCCGCAAAGTAAAGTAAAGTATAGTAAAGTAAAGGAAAGTAAAGTATATATCAATGATATGTTCATCACAGCGCAACATCTATCAATGACGGAATCGGAATATATCAAACTCGTTTCTGAATTCGGAAAACCAATCGTCGACGAAAAAATCGAATACGCGAAGAACTATTCAAAGCTCAATAAATATACCTCGTTATATTTGACGCTCAACAATTGGCTGAAACGCGATTCGGAAAAAGCGATCGCGGAATTGATGAAGAACGGGGGGACGGGATTATGAAACCGGAAGAAGATAATAATTCAAAAGTTCTGACTTATATCATTATTTTCGGTTTATGTTTGTTGGCGGCATTAATAATAATGCTTTTTAAGTTTAAGCAGCTTGACAACCAAATCGAGGATCTCACCGCCAGGGTGACAGCGGTCGAGAATATAAAAAACGAGGACGCCGAAATAAAAAAAGAACTCGACAAGCTCAAATCGACGGTCGGGTTCCTGGACGCAATGTTCGGGGCGGGGATCGGTGATTGCCAGAAGATGCAGGAATACTACGAGAAAACGCATTAAAGAAAGGGGTGAATGATATGGCAAAAGTCCGTTATAGACAGCCTATTAAATATGGCTTTGCTATGGTTCATGAAGATGAACGAAAAAAGCATAACAAAGCTTCGAAGTTATCCAGACGAAGAAATAGAAAGGGGTGAATGATATGAGGGCATATTTATATTTTAGATGGTTTGATATGTGGATTGGGGTATTTTATGACAGGAAAACAAAAGCGACTTATATTCAACTATTGCCGATGATAGGTATAGTGCTTTGCAAAAAAGTCAAAGTTCCTGAAAATGAAGAATTAAGAAAACATAATTCGGGTTGTAATGCAGGGGGATAGAACAATTGAGGGATAAAGTGAAGGTTGGAGGGTTTATCATAGAGGTTGTGTCAGCCCAAAGTTTAAATGTAGATGAAAACGCACGCCATCCTTATTGCCCCATAATACCCAAAGACCTTGAAGGGGAGATTGAGCAGTTGAAGGAATTGATTACACAAATGCAAATGTATCATTACGTTTACAGGAACGACAATACAGAATCTCGCTTCAAGAAAATGGGAGATATACAAATCAAGATAGGTCAATTAAGGAAATCGCTTAAATTGGGTGTGAATGAGGAGGATGTGTCGGAATGAACAAGAAGATTGATGTGATTGAAATGCTGAATGAGAAAGAAGTAGTTAAGTCAACTTTTGATATCGTGCATAATTTATTGGACAAACTATTTGAAGAATTTACTGAACAGGATAAGGAAAACGAGCGGTTAAAGGAAGAAAACGAGAAGTTGAAGAAAGTCCTTCGGCGGCTTGAATGGTTGAATGCTAAATGTCCTGTATGTGGAGAGAAGGAAGTCGATAATCATATTTATTATTGTTGGCTTGGCAATCTATTGAAAGAGGTGTCGGAATGAGAGCGATTAAGTTTAGGGCATGGGATAAAGTTGCAAAACATGTGCTCATGATATTTGACAGTGAGCAAGGTAAGGATTGGTTCTTGCCAATGTGGAAAGACCGATATGAAATTATGCAATTCGCAGGTATGCTCGACAAAAACGGTAAGGATATTTATGAGGGGGATATTTTATTCCTCATAAATGAAAGTGGTACTCCCATAAGGGTTGTCTGTGAATTTGGAACAGCTACACACAAAACGCTTGCAAGCGGATTAACGGTTGCAATTGCAGGATTTTTCTTCAAAACACAAGAAGGGTTGCATACCTTTCCGATAGTGAAAAATTATTTAGGTAAAAACGACTTAGAAATAATGGAAGTTATCGGCAATATCTATGAAAATCCTGAATTGTTGGAGGCGCCAGAATGAGCATAACAGGCGGCAAGGTGATTGCCAGAGTATTCCCACGAAAAACTAATCAAACACCGAATGATGATCTGGTGTTTTTTACCGAGCCGCCGACATTTATGTTACCCGAATTTGACGAGGTTCATGTGAGTTGCTGTTTTACTTATGACAAACCAAGAGCGGAATGGCTTGCGTATCAATGGGAATCAACAGGCAAGCCGGTTAAATTGGGCGGCCCTGCTTACGGGGATTATACAAAGGAATTTATCCCGGGGCGGTATTTGAAAATCGGTTGCACGATCACGTCCGTCGGTTGCCCGAACCATTGTTGGTTTTGCTCGGTCCCGAAACGAGCGGGATCATTAAAGGAATTGGACATAAAAAGCGGGTGGATAGTGCAGGACGACAATTTGTTGGCATGCAATGAAAAGCATGTCCGGGCGGTTTTCGAAATGCTGAAACAACAAAAACACAGGGCGGAATTTATCGGGGGATTGGAAGCGAAATTGCTCAAACCCTGGCATGTCGAGTTGTTGAAATCAATCAATCCGCGATCGATGTTTTTCGCTTATGACACGCCGAACGATTTCGAACCGTTAATCCATGCGGGGAAATTATTCAAAGAGGCCGAAATATATGTCGGATCTCGGCAATTATATTGTTATGTCCTCATAGGATACCCGAACGACACAATGGAAAACGCCGAAACAAGATTGCTCAATACATTAAAAACGGGATTTATACCATTCCCAATGCTGTATAAAGACGATCAAGGGCATGAAAACAAAGAATGGGCGAAATTCCGGCGGCCCTGGGTCCGGCCGGCGTATATTTACGCGAGATATAAGGAATTATTTATAAGAGGGGGGAATTAAAAATGACATGGCCGTTTCGAATTAAAATCGAGGGTCCCAACAAGGCGACAAGGACGGCGCAATATACCGCTAAACTTTATGATTGGCGAGGACGCGTCATTCCGAACGAACCGGTGACATGGTATTTGAACCCGAAGGTCGAAGGGATCACGGTCGATTCGAAAGGATTATTGACGATCAAACAACCGGCCCCGGTCACGCAGGTCAAATTATACGCTCAATCTATTACCAACAAAAATTTATTCACCCGCAAGGACATCAAGATCATCGTTGTCATACCGGAACCCGAACCGATACCGCCGACGGGATATTCCGGGGTTTATGGAACGTGGTCGAACGACCAGGAAATATATGTCACGAACGTCGAACAATGCAAAGTCAACGACATAATATCGACGCCGAATTCTCAAATCGTCACAATCGACAGGATCGCGAGTAATTGGATCCATACGGACAAAACGATCACATATTGGACCGGCGGCAAGGAAATATTATATTTGGGGACCTCGACACCGCCCGTTAATTGGTATGACGTGAAGAATTTCGCGAAGGGGAACGGAACCGACAATGACACGGCCCCAATCATGGCCGCCCAGGGCAAGGCGAAGGAACTCGGATTGGATCTCGGATTCCCCGACGGCAATTATTTGATTGACCCCGACATCATCGATATTTCATGTAATTGGATCGCGAAGGGTCCGAACGCGTGGATTATAACAAAGGAAAATTCGTTATATAACATCATGTTAATGGTGAGGACCTCGAATATAAAAATCGACGGCCTCAAATATGACCAAATGGGCGACAGGCAAACAGTAAAACCCGACAGCCAGGGTTTGAAGGGTTGCCATATATTGCACATATCGACCGCGAATAATATCGAAATATGCAATTGCATGACGAAGGGTTACGGCGCGACGTCGGTATTTTTCCAACCGCCCCAGGGTTTCGGATATGACATAAAATTTCATCATAATATCGGATATTGGGAAAGACAAATAAATCAATATTATGACGCGACCGTTTTCAACACCGACGGAATGTCCGGCCTCGTATATGAAAACGATGTCATTCCGACGCATAAACCCGGGATCGTGAATTGGAAGCCGGAAAGCGGAATCGAAGTTCATTTCCCGAAACTCGATTGCTATTATAACAGGGTCCGGGATTGCATAAACGGAATATTGCCGGTCAATTGGCCGTCGCAATATGCGGTTTATGATCCGAATTTCGTTTGCGACGTCAAGATTCACAACAATCAATTGACCCGGGTATTGCGGGGGGTCCATTGTTGGGGCGCATGGACGGTCAAAAGCGAAAGCCGGAACATTCAAGTATATGATAATCAGATCGATTTATACCTCGAACAAATGGACGCGTCGGACCCGGATCAATTCTATAAACCGGTCGAGGGCGTCGGATTCGTCGACGGCGGGATCGACAATTGTTATTTTCGCAACATCGAAGTCAAGAAGAACATCATTAAAACAACGGCGGCCCAGGGGTTGAGCATGCCGGCGCTGTTGGATTACGGGGTCCCGGCCGAGCAGCTCGGCGCGATCTACATGATGACGAACAATTCATGCGTCGGTTTCCTGGTCGCGGACAATCAGATCGATTTCCCGTATAACACATTCCAAATCCGGGCATTGCAGAAAAAAGGCGTCAACAAGCATGAGGACATCGTATTGGCAAGAAACATATTGACCAATCCGGCGATATATCACGGTTGGGCGGATCCGCCGACGATGTTCAATGCTGTTTACAATTACGAGCATGTAAACGGCGTTACAGTTTACGGGACTGTAATAACAGGGACACCGCTCGACATTCGCCAGGACGGCGCGGGCGTGACAAACATAATCGAATCATAAACAAGGGGGAAACATCATGTCAAAAGTCGTTCCATTCAAAAGCAAGGTTCGGCCGCCGGCCAAAGACAGCATATTCAAAAAAAACATGGCGGCACTGAAAAAGCGTTATCCGGGATATGTCGACCTCATATTAAATTCAAAGCTCGATCCCGACCGATATGAGATTCAAAAAACCGATTATGAGCAGTTCAAAAACCTGTTCGTGAAACCGCTCAACATGACGCTGTATGACAAAGCAAACCCGATCGCCGGCGTCGCCAACAATATGGCCCGGTATAAGTTCAAAAACAATCTGATGTTGTTCATCCTGGGGTTCGGCCTCGGTTACGATCCGCTATTTTACACCGAGCAATTGAGCGCGAAGCTGCATACGGAATTCGTTTATGTCATCGAGAAGGACCCGGGAATTATAAACGAGGCGTTCAAATATACCGATTTCACGGCGTTTTTCGAACAACCCAGAATCGAACTATTGATCGGCGAACCGGAAGGGACGATTTTCACAAAGTTGGAATCATACATCGGGGCGGCCGGACGTTACCATGATTTGAGGAATTTCCGCATAATTCATAATTTCGTCGGCATGCTCGACAACGAGGATTACTATTTGACAGCAATGAATTTCATCAAAGAGGCGGCCGTATATTCGATAATGAATTACGGCAATTGCGCGATTGATTCCATTACAGGGGTCGAAAACATGCTGAACAACCTCGCCGAAATCGTGGAAAACCCGGGGATCAATCTATTAAAAGACAAATTCAAGGGGATCCCGGCCGTTTGCATTGCGACCGGGCCGTCGCTCAACAAAAACAAACATTTGCTGAAAGGATTGCAGGACAAAGCGGTTTTGATCTCATGCGACGCAACGCTCAAAATACTGCTTGAAATGGACATAAAACCTCATTTGGTGACGACGCTCGAACGCGAAATGGCAATCGTCGGATTGTTCGAGGGATTGGATCCGGCCGCCGTGAAGGACGTTTATCTCATGGCATGCCCCGTTGTTTATAACGAGGTTTATCAGACATACCCGGGTCCGAATATAATCGTTTATCGCAATTTCGATCATTTCAAATGGCTTGAAATCGACCGGGGCATGATCGATATTAAATTCAGCTCGGGCAACATGAATTTCAAGATCGCCGAATATCTGGGTTGCGACCCGATCATATTGATCGGCCAGGATCTCGCATTGACCAGGGAAGGGAAAACGAATGCGACCGGCGCGACATACGGGGACGCGCAGGAAAGTTATTTGAGGGAACAACGGTTCATGCTCATGGGAAACGACGGCGCCCCGATTGAAACGACCGTGTCGCTCAAACTGTTTCATCAAGCATACGAAATCGATGTCCGACATCATTTGGAAACCAACCTCGGGAAAGTGATAAACGCGACCGAGGGCGGGGCATATATCGCCGGGACCGAAATAATGACGTTCGCGGACGCGATCAAACAATATATTCAAACAGAAACAAATCCGCTCGGAATGATTAAAGACATCGTCGGCGATTTCAAACCGCCCGCCGATACCTGGCGGAAACTATTAAAAAGGGTCATGAAGTCAAAGAAGGATTTCAAGATCATGTCGAAGTCATGTCGGGCGGCCGTCAAATATATCAAGTCGGTCAAATCGCAAATCAAGGAATTGAGAAAAAATCCCGACGAGGCGAAAGCGATCGAGATAACAAAAAAAACTATGAGTTACCGCGACGGGTTCGCCGAATACCTCGACACATATCAGCTATATTTCGCCCATGTCGCGCAAAGTTATTTCCTCAATTTCGAAGTCGAATTGCGGGGAATGATGAACGATTGCGAAAACCCGACCGAGTTCCAAACCGAAATCACATTGCGGCATGAGGAATATTTCCGCATAATGGGCGGATTAATGAGGATTTGCATACAGGATCTCGAAAAAGCTGAAATATATATATTGCAAAGAATGAAGGCGATACATGATGTTTAGCAGACAAGAGCATGATGCGGTTGAACGTGTCATGAACCGGGGAATATTGAGCGGCTATAAAGGCGCATGGTGTGGCGAATTTTACGGTGGGCCGGAAATCCGGGCGCTTGAAAACGAAATCGGGATCAAGTTCGGAAGCGCATACAACACGGCGGTCAATTCGGCGACGTCGGGATTATGGGCGTGTTTGAACGCAATCGGCATAAAACCCGGGGACGAGGTTATCGTCACGCCCTGGTCGATGACATGCTCGGCAAGTTTGCCGTTGTTATTCGGGGCGGTCCCTGTATTCGCCGACATCGAGCCGGATTTTTATTGCCTCGATCCGAAAGATGTCAAATTGATGATCAGTTCCAGGACGAAAGCGATAATCGTCGTCGATTTATTCGGAATGCCGTATGCGGCCGACGAGATCAACGACATTGCTCATTCATACGGGATCCCCGTAATCGAGGACGCGGCCCAGGCGATCGGCGCGAAATACAGGGGCAATTATACCGGGACGCTTGCGGATTTCGGCGTTTATTCGTTCAATGTCCATAAACACATACAGGCCGGCGAGGGCGGAATCGTCACGACAAAGACAAAGGAACACGACATGCGCGTCAAATTGTCAATCAATCATGCCGAGGCCGTGACAAACGGAATGCCGGCCCCGGAAAATTATCTCGGATTAATCGGAATGAATTTGAGAATGACCGAATTATGCGCGGCGATAATCCGGGAACAATTGAAGAAGCTCGACGCTATCATTGAGCAATATCAATCTTATGGCGAGCAATTCGCGATCCCGGTCCGCCCGGGTTGCACATCGGCGTTTTATAAATTCGCCCGGCGCAAGGTTTTGACAATATCGGGCCAATACGCGGATTTATTCAATTTCAAAAATCATTATATTACGCCGATTTATAAAATGCCGGAATTCCAGGTGAGGGGGTATGGCGGCATAAGTTGTCCGGTATGCGAGGAAATCGAGGACGACATTATATTGGCATGGTTAAAAAATCCAATATGAAGGAAGGGCGCCGATGTTAAAATACCGGGTTACGCAGGAACAGACAGAATTCGCCCGGAATGCCGTCGAACGGTTCGATTTCGGGAAACGGGGCAAAGGTGACGGAACAAAGGAACAGCAATTTGTCGGGATCCTGGGGCAAACCGTGATCGCCGATTTGCTGAAAATGAATCGGCCGGACGGCACGTCGGGATTCGACAACGACATTGATTTTATAATCAACGGAATGAGCGTCGATGTCAAAACAATGGGCCGGCAAGTCGAGGTCCAGGATCATTACATGCACAACCTCGTCGCATATCAAGCGAATTATGACGTCGATTATTACATTTTTTTATCATTCAACAAAGTCACCGGGATCATGTCGATTTGCGGATATATACCCCATGAGGTTTATATCATATTGGCAAAATTCCATGACATCGGGACCGAACGCACAATGGCGGACGGCCGGACATTCCAATTGCGGGCGCCGTGTTACGAATTACGACAGGATTTATTGAACCAGGTCGACCAGGTTTCGGATCTTATAAACGGAATAAAAAATCATAAAAAAGGGGGAAACAAAATTGAAACACCCGTTTTTAATCGGTGAAAGGTTATATTTGCGGCCGATCGAGGAATCGGATTTCCCGAATTATTTCGATTGGTTGCAGGACCAGGAAACATTGAAATATCAACAGCATGGGTTATACCCGAACACGCTCGCGAACATGAAGTCGTATGCGGACAGCATGTCGCCGGGAAGCATAACCAACACATACCGCGAAAACATGTATTTGGCGATTTGCATAATTGAAACGGACGAGCATATCGGCAATATCAGTTTCAAGATCGGGTCCGCGGCGTTCAGATATTCGGAATTGTCGATCATGTTCGGGAAAAAGGAAAACCGGGGAAAAGGTTACGGCACCGAGGCGATCCGGTTGATGTCCGATCACGCGTTCCGCAAAGTAAACGTCAACAGGATCCAGGCCGGCATGATGAAGGACAATATCGCATGTGTCCGGGCATTTGAAAAAGCGGGTTTCATTCATGAAAGCAACGAGCGGGGCGCTTGCGAACTGTATTATACCGACGGGCATTTCGGCGATTGCATTATGATGTCGAAGGTTAAAAAAGATTGGTTGCGCGAACAGAGGCAAAAAGACATAAAAGAATGCCGGCGTCAGTTTGTTGAAGCGTATGAAAATTATACGGATATTGCGTTGGATTTAGACCGTTGGCGAGGTAAAGAACCGGCGCCGAAAACATTCCAGGGTTTGAATTCGCCGTGGCCGGAACCGGAAACATTCAAAAAGCGGTATGGATTCGATGACAACATCGAGCCGGACGGAAAAGAGGTCAAATGAATGTTTGTATATTTATTGGGCGGCATTGCCGTTTATGCGCTGATAATGGGATTTGTCTTAATGGGGGTTTACGGGGATAACGAATGCCCGCCGCATGCCAAATAAGGGAAAGGGGGCAAGCAAAATGGGGACATTTTTCACGGAATTGGACACGACCGCCGGGAAGCTCGACGACGAGGAACGCGAGGTTTTCGAAACGATCAAGGAAGCTGAACGCGAAATGACGCAATGGCGCGAGGCGTTGTCGGCTTATGTAAACATGTTTTGGAAAAATGTCAAAAGCAAGCGCGGGTTGTCCGACAACATCAAATGGGAAGTCACCCGGACCGGCGACATTATAAACATCACGGACATCGAGGATAAATTCGATTGGGAAAGATACGCGGAATTTGTCCGAAATTTGCGGGCGACGAACAACGAGGCATTCGAAAACCATTTTTCAGTTTATAAGCAAGTCGCCGAGGAAGTTCAGCCGAGTTATGAACAATGTGAAGTCAGGATCATGAAAAAGGAATATGGGTTCAAGGTGTTATGCCAAAAAATATATAATAAACTAAAATGGCCGGGAAAGGGGTTTTGAAAATGATCGAGGGATTGAAGTATTGTTCGAAATGTATCATGCCGGAAACAGTCGAGGGCCAGGAATTCGACGAAAACGGGTTATGCCGCACATGCGTCAGCAGAGGCCAAAAACGTGACATCGATTGGGCGGCAAGGAAAGCGGCGCTCATAAGGATTTCCAACGAAGCGAAAGAGGCGGCGGGCAATAATTATGATTGCATTGTCCCGATTTCCGGGGGCAAGGATTCGACGTTCCAATTGCATTATGTCGTCAAGGAGCTCGGCATGAAGCCGCTCGCCGTTACATTCAACCATAATTGGTTTTCCAAAGTCGGTTGGTATAACCTCATGAACGCGCTCGAACAGTTCAATATCGACCATATCATGTTCACGCCGAACAGGGACCTCGTCAACCGGATCGCGAAACACAGCCTCGAAGTCATGGGGGACGCATGTTGGCATTGTCACATGGGGGTCGGCGCATTCGCGATCAAGGCCGCCGTTGCATATAAGATCCCGCTGCTCATTTGGGGGGAATCGACCGCCGAGCATGGCCGGGCGACGTATGAGCACCCCGACAAATTCGACCGGGATTATTTCTTGCGCGTGTCGGCGAAATTCACGCCCGAACAGTTCAAATGCGATTATATCTCGATCCGCGATTTGTTCCCGTTTGAAACGCCGTCATGGGAAGAATGCGAAGCGATCGGACTGAACGGGATCCACCTCGGCGATTATATTCCCTGGGACACCGAAAGCCAGGTCGCATTCATCAAGAAAAAATATCATTGGATCGGGGCGAACATCGAGGGCGCATATAAAGACTATAAAAGCGTCGAATGCTCAATGGCCGGGATCCATGACTTTTTCTGCTATTGCAAACGCGGTTTCGGCCGGGCGAGCATACAGGCAAGCGACGATATAAGGGCCGGGGAAATGACCCGCGAGGAAGGATTCGAGAAGGCCCGGAATTATGAGCAGATCGAGCCGCGAAGCCTGGAATATTACAAGGAAATCACAGGGTTGTCCAAACATAAGATTTCTGAAATACTGACGGGCCTCGGGCATACGGCGGTCAAGGAAAAAAAGGTCAAATTGCCGTTTGCGAAAGAATGGCGGGAAATATCAAACGCCGGCAAACCATTCATGCAAAGACTAATCGACGGCGAGGTGTAGAAGGGGGGTGAATATATATGAAAAAATGGTTGATTATCGTTTTACCATATACTTCGGAGGAATTTCAGGATAAACCTGACATACCAGATGAAATTATTCACAAAATACAAAAAGCATATGGAATGACCGATGCAGATGAATTTATAATTGTTCCCTATACTTCATTGCCAGGATTATTCGCAAAAATAAGTATCGACACGCAAGTCTGTGTTTATGTTATGCCTGGAACATATCAAGAATATTTAGATGATTTTATGAATGATAAATAGTCGGGAGGATAACAAATGAAAATAGTCGCAATCATACCTGCGCGCGGCGGCAGCAAGCGGATACCAAAGAAAAACATATATCCATTCTGTGGGAAACCGCTCCTGGCGTGGACTGTCATCGCGGCACTCAAAAGCGAAGTATTCACGGATGTATATGTATCTACCGATGCGCAGGATATTGCGGCTGTGGCACTCGAATACGGGGCAAAGGTCATAATGAGGAAACGCGGGAACGACGATCAGACAATCGTTTCATTGGCAACGATTTATTCATTGCAGCAGATCGAGCAGGAACAGGGCGAAAAATACGACATCGTATTTCAGTTAATGGCGAATTGCCCGCTCCGCGACGCCGACGACATACGGCACGCGGCGACCCATTTCGACATATCGGGGACGGATTTCCAATTATCATGTTTTTCGTATGATTACGCGAACCCGTGGTGGGCGCTCAAAATCGCGGATCGTTACTCGGGCCAGGCATTGCACCCGGAAGCATTGAAAACGCGAAGCCAGGACCTCGACACGCTTTATTGCCCGACCGGCGCGATATGGGCCGCGAAGGTCCCGCATTTATACGAGGCGGGAACATTTTACGGTCCGAATTATACCCTGGTCCCGATGAAGAAAAGTTCCCATGCGGTCGATATTGACGAAATGGAAGATCTGATATTTGCAGAGGCATTGAAAACAGTCGAAAGGCGGGTTGCAGATGAGCGTAACGGGAAACCGAACAATTGACGTAACCATTGAAATGATTGTTGAAATCGCGGTCAACAAGGCGGTCAAAAAGGTATTCCATGAATACGGCGAGGAAAACAGTCGGCATTGCAGGAACTATTATAAATTGACTGAAAAAGCGCTTTATGCGATCCCGCAGCTGCGGGCGAAATTAGAACAGGACAAGCTCGACATTGCGGATCTGGAACGCGAGGATTTCAACCAGACATCGGATTGGCATACGGCGAAACCGCCGGGCGGGCCGAAGATTGACGACGAAATAAGGCATAAACAAAAAATCGCCAGGTCGGAGCGGACAATGAAACGGACACAATTAATGCTCGCGAAAATCGAAAACGCATTGAAGGTCCTCGAAAATGACGACGATTATCCGATCATCAGAATGCGTTATATCGAGCATAAAACGAACGCCGAGATCGCCGAGGCGTTAAGTTACCATGAAAGCACGATTGCCAGGCGCAAAAACCGGTTGATGAACAAACTGCAAATCGTATTGTTCGGGGCGGAAGTATTAGAACTATAAAGGGGGAAAAATGAATGGGAAACATGGCGGAACAAATCAACAGCGTTGTTGACAATTTGGCAAATAAACTCGGAATCGCGGCGGAAAAACTATTGCCGGTCATGATATATCAAGCACGGATTGACGGAATAGAATCGCTTATTTTATGGTCGACATCGTTGTTAGTTATGATAATATGCGTTGCGTTGATGATAAGGGCGATCATCAAAAGTAAAGACGAGGTATGTTGGGACACGCAAGAATATATTAGGTTTTGGGTCCCAGGCACAATCGGTTTTATATTCTTATGGGTTTTCATATTCAATTTCCATTGGATAACGGCATTATATAATCCCGAATGGTATGCGCTCAAATTGATATTAAATGCGCTCGGGGGTGATATTTAATGGAATTCGAGGCAATGAGCGAAAGCGATTGTTTAATGGTCCGGGAATGGCGGAATGATTCGATTGAAACATTAAGGACGCCATATATGTTGACCGAGGAAATGCAAAGGGATTTTTACAAAAACACCGTATGCAACCGCAACGCGAATTCCCGTTGGTGGGCGATAAATAAAGATCGATTATTCATCGGCATGGCGGGGTTGACCGATATACAATGGGAAAACGGAACCGCCGAAATCAGCCTCATTATTCACCCGAAAAGCCGGGGCATGGGTTACGGGTTCGAGGCCGCCGAGAAGATCCTCGACAAGGCGTTCAATGAATTGCGTTTGGCGAACATATTCGGCGAATGTTATTATTGCAACCCGGAAGGGATCAAGCTATGGTCGAAATTATGCGGGAAATACCAGGCATTCAGCGTTGATTTGCCTTGCAGGAAATTTTTCGCGGGCGTTTTTCATAATTCATATTATTTTACAATACTGCATTCCGAGTATTTATTATACCGCAACACCGGCGAGGTGAAATAATATGTCGACGATTATACTCGATAATTTGACTCCGCAACAAAGATATTATCAAAAAAATAAAGAAAAATGTAAACTCGCAAAAGAAAAAAGTATGGCAAAATGTCCTAATTACTTTAAAGAATATTATCAAATAAACCACGATAGAATCTTACAGCAGCGACAGCAACATAGAGAAAATAACATAGAACAATACAAGGCAAAGGAGCGCAAAAAACGCTTGTCGGTTAAGGAAAGAGTCATCAATGGCTATGGTGGTAAATGTGAATGTTGCGGTGAAACACTCCTGGATTTTTTAACGATAGACCATATTAATAATGATGGCGCAAAACACAGGAAAGAATTTGGGAGAGCTGGGAAAGTGCATCGATGGATTATTTCAAATAATTTTCCAGAAGGCTTTCAGGTTCTATGCTTTAACTGTAATTATTCAAAATATTTTAATAGCGGTAAATGCATACATCAAATAAATAAGGAGTCAGAACAATGTCATTAATTATACTCGATTTTGGCTCGGGAAATACTTGTCGTAACGACGTTTATGCAATATCCGACATGATCGCGGCGTTGGCAAAGGTCGACAGCCGCCGTCATGGTCACAAGATAGTCATCAAATGGCAATTATTTGAGAAAGCGGGCGACAATATACCGCTTGACCGGGATAATTTTTGGACATTTTATCAATCGGCGAAGGAATCGGGATATGAAACAACAGCGTCGGTTTTTGACATTCCGAGTTTGAAATTTTTGTTGCAATTCAATGATTTGCCGTTCATCAAGATCGCAAACAGGCGCGACCTCGATTATCTTATCGGATTAATACCTCGACAGATCCCCGCCATTATAAGCGTCGGCCCCGGGACGATGACCAACATGCCATATCGGGAAAATGTGAAAGAATTGTTTTGCGTGTCGAAATATCCGGCGTCGATCGAGGATTACGAACCCTATATGCACAGAATCAACGGATTGTCCGGGATCTCGGATCATACGACCGATTTCGAGCTATGGAATATCTATAAACCGGAAATCATCGAATGGCATTATAAATTGTCACATCAGACGGGCCTTGACGCGGGACCGTTCGCCAGGACGCCGGAACAGTTAATAGAAATAATAGGGTGAGGGGTGATTTCATGAAATTTGCAGAATTGAAAATCAAATTTTATGACAGCGACGCATTTATAGTCTTAATAAGCTTTGTTTTATTTATTGTCGTTTTGAGCAAAGGCCGGTTCGGTTATTTCAAAGAGGGCGACTGGAAAATGAAAACAGTATGGTCAAATGATACATTTGGCAATGAATGGTCAAATCAAATCAAAGATGATGAAAGCTCATATTATTCAGCAAAAAATCAAGAAGGATTTATCAAACATTTCAAGATATTGTCGAAGGATTTATCAATATATGTAAAGGGGTGATTACATGTTTTTGGACAAGATAGAAATAACATTGTTTTGTTTGGCAATTTTAATGGGAATTTGCGTAATAGGAATTATGATATGCGAATTAATGACAAAGGGGTGATTACATGAAACCCGGAAGCATTTGCGGATATTTGGAAAAGTGTATTTGCTTTATAATGACCGGCTGCGACGGCAAGGATTATCCCGATTGCTCATATAAGCGCGACATCATCGACATGGAAAAACAAGCGAAGGACAAAGACGACAAAGGGGGAAAAACAAATGCCGGATTTCAAAAATAAATCAATTCTCATTACAGGCGGGACCGGATCCCTGGGAACGGCCCTATGCAAACGGTTGTTAAAGCAGGAATGCAAAAAGATCATCGTATTTTCCCGGGATTGGCAAAAACAGAATGAATTGAAGGAAAAACTCAACGACCCGCCGAACATGCGGTGGTTCATCGGCGACGTCCGGGATTTGGAACGCTTGATCATGGCGTTCGAAATGGTTGATGTCGTCGTCCATGCGGCGGCGATAAAGTGCATTGACATATGTGAACGCGAACCATTCGAGGCAAAGAAAACAAACATCGACGGGTCCGAAAACGTGATCCTGGCATGTCTGAAACGAGGGGTCAGCAAGGCGATTCTCATATCAACGGACAAGGCCGTTTTCCCGGTCAACCTTTATGGTTTGACAAAGGCGACAGCAGAAAGGCTATTCATAAGGGCGAACAAGCTCGTCGGGTGGAAGGAAATCGCATTCGGCGTCATCAGATACGGGAACGTTATCGGGTCCAACGGTTCGGTTGTCCAAAAATGGCGGAAGTGCATTGAGAGCGGCGAAAAGGAATTGCCATTGACAGACGAGCGCATGACGCGTTTTTGGTATAGGATCGAGGACGCCGTCGAATTCATATTGACGTCGCTCGATGAGTTAAAAACAGGCAAAGGGCAAATATTCATTCCGAACAATATCCCGTCGATATATATCAAGGATTTGGCGAAGGTATTCGACATGCCATATAAAATAATCGGCATTCGCGAAAATGAAAAATTACATGAGGCGCTCGATGACGGGCGCACAAGCGACCAAAACACGCGGTTTTTGACAGTTGATGAAATCCGGGAATCATTGATATAATGCGAAAATGGGTTGCGAAATAAATGCAATTTACATGCGAAATAAACAATGTTAAACTTGACATAATGGGAAAATGCCAACGATAAATATATTGTCTATAAATGAGCCTGGGGGACAAAAACCCCGGGTTTTTTTATGCTCAAAAAACAGGGGTGGCAACAATGCCATACAGAAACAAGCGACAATGCAATTATCCCGGTTGTTATGAACTGACGACAAAGAGTTACTGTTACAAGCACGAACAGCGCAGGGATTCAGAATATCAACGGACCAGGCTAAATGCGGCGCAGAGGGGTTATACATGGGCTTGGCACAAGGCCAGGACCCGTTATTTGCAGGAACACCCGATTTGCGTTATATGCGAACAAAGCAAGCACATCGAACCCGCAACGGAAGTCGATCATATCATACCCCATAAGCAGGACGAGCAATTGTTTTGGAATGAGGACAATTGGCAGGCGTTATGCAGCAAGTGTCATAAAACAAAGTCATTGCGGGAAGCTGAAACAGGCAACATCTATAAACCCGAATATATAAGACCCACAACAATACCAACGTTCATCGTATGCGGCCCGCCAGGGTCTGGCAAGTCAACGCATGTCAAGAAGCGCATGCACCCTGGGGACATAGTCATTGACCTTGACGATATTAAAGCAGAGTTGTCGGGCGATCCCATATATCAATCAGATGACAAATGGATCCGACCCGCAATTAATGAACGCAACAAACGTATCATGCGATTGTCGGAATACCCGAGCAACCCAGAGGATAAAACAGCGTGGCTGATTATATCATTACCCAAAGGCGACGACCGGGAATGGTGGCATGAGAAGCTCAAAGCGCAAAGCGTGACCGTATTGTTGAAAGATGAATACGAGTGCATAAGAAACATTGAGAACGATATACGACGATTGGGTCATGAAGGGCGGTTCATCAATGCGGTGAAAAAATGGTGGCGTGAATATACACCGAGCGACATCGACGAGATCATCATGTGACCCGAGGATAGGGGGGGTCCGAAACATAGGGGATAAGCGACAAAAC
>Ga0265297_10002294_pt1 | contig 39722 bp, 63 predicted proteins | sample Munlanlwell13791_FD_192502 | JGI IMG/M metagenome (GOLD analysis project Ga0265297, IMG submission 192502) | Leachate microbial communities from a municipal landfill in Southern Ontario, Canada - Leachate well 137-91 | ecosystem: Engineered > Solid waste > Landfill > Unclassified | place...
TGTGAGGTTTTTAATATCATATATAATATTTCGGATTATTTGATAAAATTCCTTTATTATTTTTAATTATTTTTTATTAAACCTTAAAACAGTTACATTCCCAAATACAAACATTTTGTCATTGGAATTAAAAAAGAAGAGCTACTAGAATTGCTTACAAAATTTGTTCTAATTTTCATAATATTTTTCCTTTAAGATGTTAATAATCTCGCCATTGAATAACAGAATTTTTTACTTTTATTTTTCTTAAAAATTCTTCCATATTAAAATTATTCATAAATGTTTCCCCCATTATTTCCTCATCATTTTCTGTTATTTTCCATTTATCGCCTTTCGACCAATTATATTCTATATGTTCTTTAGAGAAATAATTATAAGCCTCATCTATGTGATTTTTTATTTTTTCTATTTGTTTTTTTGTCAAGTCTTTCTTTTTAATAATAAAGCTAGAAGAGCTAGAGTTACTTACAAATCCTAATCTTATTTTCATAATATAATCTCCTTTATAATTAGCACATTCGTGTTTCTTTTAAAATTTTTATTTCTAAATTATTTATCTCTAATTTATCTTTAATTTCATGTAACTTAGATGTATATTCTGACAATGGAACCACCCCTGTTTTTACATCGTATCCATCTTTTATTTCTACGATATCAAATCCTAAAAATATTTGACCATAAGGAGCCCCCATTTCAGTATCATCAAGTATCTTAATTCCTTTATATTCATCTAAAATATCGTATTCTTCATAAAATAATTCTCTAGCCAATTTGAACATTTCCTCTGAATTATCTTCTATCTCTTTATATTTCTCATCTTTATACATTTTAGATACTTTATTTTTAATTTCTTGTTGAGATAAATTAATTACTTTCATTAAAAAATTAAGATAAATATTTTGATTTTCTTTTTCTGGGAAAGAAAATCCTATTGCTACAAAAGATGAACTGCTACTATTGCTTACAAATCCTAATCTAATTTTCATTATTTTCTCTCCATGGGGGATGAAAAATATCATCCCATTTTATATTTTTTTCAAAATTTTATAATAATGTCAACCACAAAAATTATTCATTTTTTATATTAATTTCGCCATTTTCTTTAATTTTTATATCTTCATAGGGGGAAACTATCATTCTATAAAGTTCTTGTTTAACACATTCTACTATTCCAATAGAATCATTTAAAGTGCTGTATCTTAATCCATTATCTTTAATATAATTATGAATAATAGTTGTTATTACATAATTATAATCTCCTTTTTCCTTTAGAATAGGAAAAATATTTTGAAGTAAAGGATCTATTTCTTTTCTTTTTTCTTGTTTTATATAAGGCATATTATTCTCCTATTTCTTCTGGGAACATTTCATTTATAACTTGTTCCACTAATTTTGAATTTATTTCTAATTCTATTCCATACATAGAATATGGGACTAATTTAACTTCTACTTTTTGTAGATTTTTTATATAAGAAAAAGATACAGTTGTACCATAATGTCCTTCGCTAAAATAAAATACTTTTTGTATTTCGTTTTTGATTCTATTTTCAAATACTTTTTTATTTTTTATTCTGTCTAATATGTTTTTATCTGATATATTATTCTCCTTTTATTATTCAAAACTAGTCGTCATCCCTCTGGTTAATATATTCTTTTTTGTTATATTTTTTAATTCTTTAATTAATAATTCTTTATTATCTGCTATCAAAAAGATTCTTTCTCCAATTTGTATAATTTTACTTCTACTATTTAGAAATAAACTTTTTTCTGTAAGTTCAGATGCAACAACAAATGTTATTGATCCGTGTATTCTTATTAATTCTATTCTGAAATGATCGGTAGATATTCCTAAAAATCCTAGCGTATATAAATCGAATTCAGACCCAACTATCCCTAAAGTCTTTTCTATCAACATACTTTGTTCTCTAATATTCTTAAGAGAATGAGTTGCATCATCAAAAAATTCTTTAATTACTTTATTCATGTTCTTCTTCCATTTCTATTTCTAAATCATTATTTTCTAAATTTTCTTTATTTTTTTTCTTTTCAAATGTGCTTATTTGACTACAATTTTTCCATTTTTTGTTATAAGAAAAAAGTTTATATTTTTCATCATTAACTAATATATCAGGAAGATGCTTAACTGATAATTCTTTCTCTTTTATTTTTAATCCAAACTTCATTTCAAAATCATCGACGTTATACATATCATAAGAATCTAATTCATCCATAGATTCTATTCTTTGATAATTAACTTTAGTAGATTCTTTATATTGTTCAGGTTTAAAGTTTCCTTTTTGAGGGTCTTTCCAAACATAAACAAAATTATCATTTTCATCTCTTGATACATATACTTTCATTTATTATTTCCTATTTTGAATTATTTTGACTCATGATAGGATTAATTATAGTGTCTTATTAAAGACTTGTCAAGACATTTTTTTAAAAAAATATATTAATCAGAGAGGTCTAAAAGATTTATTTTTTCCATTTTTTTATGATCTTTAAAAAATATATTTTTAACTTGTTCTTCTGTATATCCCCATTTTTTGTTACAGATATATAATAAATTTTTAAATTTAAAGAAATTAGCGTGTTCTTTTAATTCTTCTTCTGTTACATTGTGGATAAACAATGGATTATATATTAAAAAATTTGGATCTAAGGCTTTTTCTCCATTAGAATATTTAAAATTATTTATATCATCTGGGATAATAGGATATGTCCTAGTTATTAAAGATAAAAACATTTTAGAGTAAGATATATTTTCTTCCGTTGTTATCAAAGATACATGTTTTTTTATTGATGAGATTTGTCGTGTCAATTCTTTTCTAATGTCTTTAAATAAGTCATTTAAGATTATTTTTTCTGAAATAATAGATAAAGTAGTAAAATTTTTTAAATATTCTGCCGCTATAGCTCCTTGACTTAATGATTCTTTATTATATATTTTACTAAAAATATTAAGACGAATAAAAGATTTTATGTCTATTTGATTTATAAATTTTTTTAAAGAATCTATTGAAAAAGTTTGACTATAAGAAATAGTTTTCCATAATTCCCTATTTTTTAAAAAATCAAAATTATTTAATATATCTATTTCATTATAAGTTAATTCTCTATTATAAACAAGTTCAGACCATCTATTTGGAAAAACTAAGTTAATTTTAAGTATGGTTTCATTTTTTAAAGTAATAAACTTTAATATTTTATCTGAATATTGTTCAAAATATTTTTTGTATTTCAATATAACTTTAATATCTAACATCTCAAATAGATATAATTCTCCAAATGCATCAATAAAAGTATCAAATATTCTTTTTGAAACTTTTTCTTCTTGTAATATTATAAACACATAAGGTTTAAATAGAGAAATAACTTCTGTATTTAATTCATAGTTAGTAAAATGTCCACTTTTCTTTTCAACTACTAATTGCAAAGAATTAGTATTTATATTATATTTTTTAATATAAGATTCTAAAATATCCCAATATTGTCTTCCATTAGTCTTTTTTAAAGAGTCTGTTTTTAAGTTATCCATAAAACTTCCTTTAATCTTCTACGTCTAATAAATTAACGTCTACATCCCCTTGCATTTTTCTTATCTTCTTTTTATATTGAATTATTTCGTATCTTCTATCTGAAGCTCTGGATGTTTTATATTGACTATCAAAGCATTCAAGACACATCGTTTCTTCTACGATATAATGAATTCCATCTCCATAAGCACAGCACCTGTCGCAAACTGGTTCATCACATATATTGCAATAATAATCTGCTTGTTCTCCGCAAACGATACAAAATTCTCCTTCTTTTGGTTCATCATTATTTTTTTTCATAATGTTTTAAAGTCCAATTATATCTTTATTTTCATCAACTATAGATATGCTAATATGTATTTTTTCTTTAAAACAATGTGGACAATTTTCTATTTCAAAATTTTTACCAGACAATATACCATCAGGTTCTTGCATTTTCAATCTATTATTAACTCTATTAAGTAGTTCAATATATCCTTCTTTTGAACTATAACTATCTTTATCCATTAGAATAATTTCAACTGAAAATAAACATCCTATTAAATTAACATTTTTCTTTTCTAATTTAGAAATTTCAAAATAAAAATCAGGATATTTACTTTTTAATTCTTTTCTTATTTCTTTATTTTCTGTTTTTATATTATCATATTTTTTAAGATATTCTCCACATAATGGGCATTCATTTAAATTATTTTCCATGTCAATTAAATCTTTTAATTCATATTTAACTAAATTTGCATATATCTCATCTATCATTCTTCCTAATTTGTCTTTAGAAAAAAAATTATATTGCTGAGAAAGTATAGTAAGATTTTTACATATAATATTTTCTAAAATAAGTTTATTTTGTTTTTTCAACTCTTCAATATAATTTAAAAAATGATTAAATTTTTTGTCAATTTTCATAGTTCTATTCCTTTTCTTGCTAAAATTCCATTATTATAATAATGTTTAATCTCTTTCATTTCTGTCACTAGATCTGCTTTTTCTATTATTTCTTTAGGGCAATTTCTTCCGGTTAAAACTAACTCTACATTATCAGGTTTTTTCTTAATAAAGTCAAGAACTGTTTTTAATTTTATAATATCTAAACTTATCGCCATTAATATCTCATCTAATATAATTAATCCGTAATCTCCAGATAACATTCTTTTTAAAGCTAAATCTATTCCAAAATCTGTTTTTCTAAATAAATGTAATTTATCTTTATATTTTTTGTATTTTTTAGTTCCAAAATAATCTATTTTTATTCTATATTTTTCTAAAGAATCTATTTTTTCAAAACCTAATGTTTCAGATGATTTTTTGAATTTTAAAAAATGAGCTATATAAACCTTTCCACCATTTCCAAAAAAACGCAAAGCTAACCCCATAGCTGCTGTAGTTTTTCCTTTTCCGTCTCCAGTGTATATGTGTATATATTTCTTTTCTTCCATATTATTTTAAAACTTCAAATATTTTTTCTAATATTAATTCATTTGATGATTCTTTGAACACTTCTATATCATTATTAAATAAGAAATTATTTAGATAATAACCGATTTCTTTTGATTCTTCTTCAGAATGGTATCTTCCTGTTTCTGAATATATTTTATCTGTTTCTTTAATTTTTAGAATATTAAAAGACGGATATTTCTCTTCCATTTCTTTAGCTATTTCCATCATTCCATTATATCCTGGATTATTGTTATATTGAGCATAAAAGCAATTTAAAAATAATGGAGAATCAGATACTGTTATTATTTTTTCATCACTTCTTAGAACAATATCTTCTTTATGTAATTGTTTAGAAAAGCAATAAAATGTGTCAAATGATTTAGGTTTAATAGGAATATAGGTCCACATCTTAATATATTCTGTCAAAAATTCAACTTTAAAATTCTTCTTTTTTAAATTATAAAATATAAAAGATGAAGTAGTGCTTTTACCTACCCCTGGTGAACCAAAAAAATTGATCCTTCTTATATTATTTGACATATATTAATCCTCTAAATCTAAAAATAATGTTTTTTCTTTTTTATTTTTTTGAGTATTCTCTTTTTCTATTTTTTCAGATAGCATTGTTAATTCTCTTAATATATTGTCTTTTTCTAATTGTTCTAAATTTAGTAAAAAACAATTATTAATTGATAATCCAATTATATCTCTTTTAATAGAAATAAAATTTTGGTAAATATCTAAAATATATTCAACAACTTTTAGATCTATTGGATAATATTTTATAATTTCATAAATAATTTGAAGATTAGGAAGGTCAGAGATGCTTATATACTTTTTATTTTCTTCTATATATTTTTTTTCAAAAAACAATATATTTCTAACCCAATCAGAATAGTAATTATTCCAATTTATTATATTTGAATATTCTATAGTTTGATGAAAAAATAAATCATGTAAATATGTATATTCTTTTTTGTAATCATATACCACATCTTCAAATATATTTAATCTGAATTGATGAGACATTCGATTTTTCATAATATCATATCTCCCCCCCTCATTGAATTCTCTACTTGTAAAAAAATTTTTTATATCTATCCAATATCTAAATATTTTCATTATTTCTATGCTTTGATATAATTTTGCGCATTTTCCAGATAAAATATCCCAATTAAGAATATTTCTATTTGAAAATATAAAATCTTCAGTTAAATCAGATCTAGTAGAAACTACATCCCAATTAACAAAATGACATAAACTACGCCCGTAATCATTAGAAACATTTATTACATTTTCAGGGATTATAAAAGAGAATTCTTCCCAATTAATTTTATCTTTATATTTATTTATATATTTTTTATATATTTCTTCCAATTTATGATGATTAACACATGAAACTGTCTTATAGAAAGTTTTTTTAAATATAGAATTATGTTCTATAAATTCTTCTATCGGTGGCATTTTAAATAAATATTTAAAATAATATTTTAACATTTTTTTAAAAGATCCTCATATTTAGCTAAATATTTTATTCCTAGATCATCTAAGAGGATAACTAGCTCATTATATGAAATAGTTCCAGCAGATATTTTCCATATATTTTTTTCTAAATATTCTAATCCTATAAAATCAAAAATTTCTACAACTTCAGAAGATACCCAAATACCATATAGTTTATCTTTATTATTTCTTTTTTCCCATGAAAGATTGTCTATAATATAAATATTATCTTCGTTAATATAGTAAAAATGGGGGATAGAAACTGGGTCTATTTGTTTCCCATTAAAAGTGCATATTTTTTTTGCTATTTCATTGGGCATTTCATTAATTGACATTTTTTGTCCCCTGTAATTGAAATTCTTTCCAGTAAAAATTTGACCTACAATTTACTTTTTTTCTATTTTCTTTATATAGTAATCCATATTTTCCTATATTCAAGTCTTTTTTATTAATAATATAAAAAATATATAAAATTTCTCCATCTTGAAATTTCAATTTAGTTAATATTATTTTTTTTATGGTTGGATCTTCCTCATAGGAAATAGTTTGTATAATTCCATACTTGTATGGAATCCATTGAGATGTATTATATTTTAAAGCTCCGTGGCAGCTTAAAAATAAAATAAATAATAATATAATATATTTTTTAATAGAGTTCTTAATCATCGATTTTATAAAAAATAGCTTCTTCATGTGTTTTTAAATTTCCTCTACTGCTTATTAAATGAGTAAAAGGAAGCCAATTTGCCCCAGTTCTTTCACACACAATAATTTCCCCACTTCTATTGTTACACCAACTACCTAGATTATTATAATCTATATCTTTATTACTATATTTATAATATTCCCCCCCTATAACATAAGGAGGGTCAATAAACCAAGTTGCTTTTTGATTTTCTATTTCTTCATAAGAACCCAATTTTATTTTCCAATGTTTTATTTTATATAAATTATCTGCTATGAATTTTAATTTATAATTTTGAGTATTAGGTCTAATTATAGTTTTCCACTTAGATGCCGTTTTTTTGGGCATTGTTGGAGATCCAGTTATAATAAATCCTATTAGCCATTTCTGCTCATCACAGTCCCATGAAAAATTATCTACATTTTCTCCACATTTTAAATGCCTTGTTCCTAAAATATCTTTTGGAGAACACTTTTGAAGCCATTGCCATAGCTTTATTATAACATCGTATTTATCTATTAATAAAATATCTTTTTCAAAATATTTTAAAGAATATTGAGCCGTCCCTGCGAACGGCTCAATAACTTTATCAAATTTTGGAGGGGGATAATATTTAATTATTTTACTTTTAGAGCCATAGTATCCCCACATAATTTTATCCACCTATTATTTTATTCTTAATTATCTCTTTTTTATTTTTTTCAATCTTATCTATCAATTTTTGAACATCATTACTATCTTCTAAAAACACAGTTAAATGAGTACTTAAGTAGTAACTAGCCTCATCTGTAAATTTATGTTCTAATTCTTCTTCAAATAATTTAGAATAATGAAAATCACATTTTTTATAATAATTCTTTATGATTCTTCTTGATTTAGAAAGTAATTTCCCATAAATCTCGAACCATTTTGTAGCTTCATAGCTGTCTTCTGACTTACAGCAATTTATTATACGACTAATATACTTATTAGATTCATTTATCATCAATGTATCTGACTTATTATCAAATTTTCCAACTTCTTCTGTTCCTTTGCTATAATAAAAATCGTAGGTTGTTTTTTGTTTGTTTTTAGATTTAGTTTTTGGTTCTTTGCATCCTCCGTCATCTTCCTCTTCATTGTCTGGGAATGGATCTATAGTTCCTGTTCTATTTACACGTGGTTTTGACGGAACGATACATTTAACTATAACTTTATACTTCTTATCATTAATATAAACGCTGCAATTTTTATTAGGAAAACTATCTTTTTCTTTTAAATATTGTTCTTCTAAAATAACCTTATCTTTTCCATTTTTTTTGACAGATAATTTACTAATATGTAGATCAAAGGTCTCTTCTCCAGTTTTATAAAAAGTAAATCCATCAGATGACTCTTCAATATCTTCTGTTACGCTATTTTCATCATCATATTTTAAAATTAAATTTTCAAATCTATCACCTGGAAAAACTTTTCGTAAGGGAAGATAGTTTTTATTTTCATCTTCTTCATCTTTTTTATAAAGATATATTTTGTTATAACATTTTTCTATAGGAATTGGCAATTTTTCGTTAATATCTACAGGAGACATTGCTTTCATATCTTCGACAAAATTAATAAATTCTTCTGAATCATTTTCAGACAATTTATCAAATACTTCATTAAAACAATTTTCTACATTTTTTTTATTTAAACAATTAGCAAATGTATCTATCCCACCGTATCTACTAAGAAGCTTATGAAACTTTATTCCTTTGGTAAATTCACTATCTAATAATGTTATGGTTATTTTTACATTTGGAAAAATATGAGTTACTTTGTCTTTAATAGCTTCTTTTATATATTTATAATCATTTTTTTTATCAATAAGATCTCTTTCTGACCCAAATCCATGTATCCCTATTTTATCCAAAAGTCTATCTGCGTTTGGACGAAAACAATGAACGTCATTATAAAATCTATCTAAATTTTTTCTATTTCCTATTCTGTCAATAATTTTTTTATCAAATTTAAATAATATATTTTGCTTAGAAAAAACAAAATCGTAAATTTCTTCTCCATTTTTAGAATTAAGATTTATGAGTCTTCCCCAAGGTCCTATTAATCCAGGATATCCCTCAATATCAACTCGATAGTCTCCTTTTATATTTCTCGTATCGTTGTCTAAATCACTCTCCGTTTCGTCAATAAAACTTACATCTTTAACTATAAAACTTTTATTTATTACAGATAAATTCTTTTGGATATATTCCTGAGAACAACTTATTTTTAATCTTGTATTAGAATCCGACATCGCCTCTTCATAGGTTTTGTTTTTACAATTTTTGCCATCTCCTATTGCTCTGCTGGGGATAAAGTATATTTTCATATTATTTGACGGACAAATTTGTTCAAACAACGACATATTCTGTTCATTAAAAACAATAATATCTGTTTGTTTATAACTTTTAGAGGTACGACCAGTAACTCTAAAAGAAACAAAAATATTAAAATTTTTATAATATTTCCCATAAAAGTTCTTTATATAGTCATCATATTCATAATGCCTTTCTATTTTGACATCATTAAAGCCATCGCAAGTTAATTTTGCAGTGAACGACCCATATTGATCGCTTCTACTATGGATAATTAATTCTGCATGTTCTATCATTGCTAAAAGGAACATAGATATTTTCATCCCTGACCCTTGAAATCCAGAAATTTTCCCAGTTTTAGTATTCCCACTTCTTCCAATGTTGAGACAGGCTTCTAGTTGTTCGTAAGATGTAAAGGGGTCAGCATTATTTGAGATATGTGCAAATATTTTCTTTTTATAAGTTTGAGTAAGCAACCTATTTTCGGTTGCATTGTACTCCTTAGAATTATTCACTATTTCTCGAATCATCAATGCGACTCTTTTATCAAAAGATAATCTTTCTCCAACACTTAAATCTTCTGTTCTAAAAACAGGATTAACAACAACATCAATAGCTTTTTTCTCGTTACTCGACATCTGAGAACCTTTCGTCTAAAAAACAACATTTTATATTAAAAACACAATAACTAAAATATACAATAAGGAGAATTTTCTGTCAATAGAAATCTTATATTTTTTTTAACATTTCTATCAAAACATCTCCATGACAAGGCAAAGGATAGCAAAAACAACCCAATATTTTCCCTTTTAAATTTGGAAGTTCTTTTAATATCGCTTGTCTTTCTGAATCCCTAAAACCAACCATTTCTCCATTTAGCCATTTTCTATATTTATCTATCACTTCTATTCTTTCTGATTCATTATTCATTTTAAAAGGATTTCCAAAAATAGAAGGTCTTCCAATGAAAACATCATAAGTGTCTTTTTTAACATTAACAACTTTAGTTTCTATTTTTGATATTTGTTCTTGTCTTATTTTTTTGATTTTTTCTACACAATCACAAAAATTATCAATATTAGAAAATGGGATTTTTAAATATTCATCTTCTGGAGAAATTATATAAATAAACTCATATTCTTTATGAAATTCAAAACGCCAATTTCCTTCTTTATTGAAATTATATTCTGTAGACATATTATTTTCTTTCTTATTAAAAAATATTTTCTTCTAATCTTATTTTTTCTCTAATTAACATTAATAGTTTTCCTAATTGGTTTCCTGTAGACCAAGGAGATGATAAAAACAAAAGAGTATCATCAGAAATAAAAGTATCTTCATTTTCATATCCGATTCTCAAAATCATAAAAAATAATAAAAACTTATGATTACTTAATACAATCGAAAAGTATTAAGAATTAAGATTAAATAATGATTGATCTCTATAAATACTAAATAAATATAAAGACTTCTCAAATTTAGAAACTTTATTTAATCTTTTATTGATTGATTTCCATAGAAAAAACATTGATTTATCTTTTTCTCCACTTTGGAGTAGACAAATATATTTATTCGGAATTCTTTCAATATAGTTTAATCCTCTTCTTCCTATTACATAAGAAGCAGAGGCGTGTCTCGACACGCCGAACCTTCTTTGATATTTTAAACTTCCTATAATAGAAGTAAATGCAGGATTTACTTCTATTATCAATATTCCTTCTTTAACACATTTTCCCTTTAATAAACTAAAAAACTTATTGTAAACAACATAAGACAATTTTTCATCTTTTAATATTTTCTTTAAATCTAACTTTTCTATTGTAATAGTTTTTCTATTTTCTTTAGCAATATTAACTATTTTATGTACTAAATCTGATAATATTTGAGTATTTTTATTAGAATTATTTTTATCTAATTCAAAATATAAATTTTTAAAATATTCTTTATTTCCATCTTGTTTAATAGAAGATAAAGCAATTAAGTTATAATTAAAGTCTAATCCAATAGTTCCATAATTATGATCTAAACATTCATTAGATATAGAAAAAGAGATACTTACATACCAATTTTTGTTATCTGAGTTTTGATAGATAGTATAAGTTAAAGCCTTTTTTTCAATAATAGCATTTTGTAAATATTTATATATTTTTTTATCTTTATTAAAGTCAACAGATAAATTAATGTATTTATTTTGAAAGTTTTTAGGTAAAGTTAGTCTAATATTATTTAAAGTTTGTAACTGACATAAAGAATTACCAAAAGATTCATCAGACGATCCTATAATAAATAAAAAATGATTTCTTTTAATTTTCCATTTTTCTAACCATTTTTCTTTATCTTCACAATTCCATTGTTTTTTATAGAAAGACTTACTTCCCCACATTCTAGATATTTTTCTATTGTTGTTTAATTTTTGATTTATTTTATTAATATTTTGTTTTATAAAATGTTTCTGGAACTTTGTTTTCTTTTTAGATTTAAGTTCTTTAGTAAGTTTTTCTAATCTTATTTTATCATTTTCTATATAATTTTTATTATTAGAATTTATAGATTGTAGTTTTCCTAAAGTATTTTTCCATAAAGACTTAAATAGTCTAGCATGAATATTATATTCTTTAATATAATCTCTTTGTAGAGAATTATAGTCTAGTTTATAGTTAATATTATTATTGATATAATTAAATAGTTTTCTTTCTAGAAAAGTATTTAATTTACAATATTCAGATAATTCAGTTTGAGTTTCTGATATATTATTAATTTTAGAAGATAATGTTATTGTTGTAAATTGTTTCATAAAATAAAAAAGAGTAAAATCTTATTCTTAAGCTAGACTGAAAGAAAAAGAAATTACTCTTTAAATATATAGTTTTAAATACTTTAGTGTCTAGCTTAAGTATTTTTATAATTATCATTTATATATTAATCGAGAAATTCCTTTAAAAATATTAAGAAAAAATAATAAAATTATTTTATTTTTTTATGTGATTATTTATTAAATTAGATAACAGTTACTTTCCCATTTCAACTTCATGCATCTCAGAAATATTTTTTATAAATGTTTCTAATTTCTCAATCTTTCTTTCTAACTCTTCTTCTTTATCTCTTTTATTCCAAACCTCTATTACTTTAATTTTATCTCTATTTTTTTCTGTTTGCATTAAACAAGAACTACATTCTACCCAATAAAGATAATCTTCATCATCTTCTTTTAAAATCGCAAATCGGGAACATTGACAAGGCTTTAACTCAAATATATCCATTAATATTTTCCTTTCATTTAATAGGCGATACTGGCTTCGCTCCAGTGATCTCCAGTGTGTAGGACTGGCGGATTACTAACTCTCCTAATCGCCTATAAAGATACTGCATTTTTTATCCTGGACAAGGTAATTCTATTTTTTGCCAATGAGTAATATTACTAAGACCTTCGCAAAAATACTCTCTTTTTAAAGGATTATGGACGTTAATAATACAATATCCTATTCCAATATTTTTCCCGTCAGTAACCAAAATATCTTCTGAAACTCTTACTCCATTCCCCTCATTTTCGACGGGAGGAGTTTTATCATCATTTATACTTATCCAACTATTTTTCATAAAAATATCCTCTATTCAGGAGTTTCTAAAGGTTGCCAATGAGTAATTTCCCCTATCCAATCGTCTTCTTCTAATTCATAAAAGCACCACTTATTCCTACAAAGATCAGGATTATTATCTACTTCAAAAACTACATAACCTATTTTAATGTTTTTTCCATCTGTTACTAGAATATCTTCAGAAACATCTATTCCAGTACAAACATTTTGCATACTGACTTTTGGGAATATATCTTTATTATTTACACTTATCCATGAATTCTTCATAAAGAATACCTTATTTCTTAAATATATCTAATCTTTCTTTCCATTCTCTTAAAAAAGATTCTTCACCATAATCATCTTCTACTAAATAATCGATACAGTGTAACATATCATCAGCTTTTAAACATATTTCTAATGCTTCTTTAAATTTTTCTATTACTTCAGGAGAATAATTTCTGCCTATTGTATCCCCAAATTCATTCTTGTCAAGAGAATTATTTGTATTAATTAAATACTTTATTTTTTCGGCAAAATCATGTAAAAGATAATTTTGATAATCAAAATATCCACCACTCATAAAAATTCTCCTTAAAATTTTAAAAATAAAAAACACTGACAGGATTTGATACCTGTAACTCTTCTTGTACTTTGATTTGTTCTTTAGATGCAAGAATCGAACTTACTCCTTATAACTATTGGGTAATTAATCCAACTTAATTATATGTGCTATCCGTCACACTCATCTAAAAGCGTCTATACTCTTTCGCCACAGTGTTTTAAATCATTCATAAATTACTTTTTTGTTTATCTTTTTTTATAGATTTTTTAAAAAAAGACTTCAACTCTTCTTTACTTAAACGCTTATAAACTTGTATATCTACGTTTTTTTTATTAGTTTGAACTTCCTTAAAATTTTCCATAAAAATACCAAACCTTTCTTTAAAAAATATAATTTTCTAAAAACAACATAGAGCATAACTGGAATCGAACCAGTGTCCTTTGTTTTGCAAACAAAAACATTGCCACTTTGCTATATGCTCACTAAAATCAAGAAGACAGGAATCGAACCTATTTTATTCTGCCACCACAGGCAGTGCCATACACTTTCTAAAATTATTAAATTATTATTTTTTAATTCTAAAAACCAGTTAGGCGACATCTTGTTTTTCTTAAAACTCCCCCGGCACGTTACGATCGTGCGACTTAAAATTAACAATTTTATGTGATCCCAACTTCACCACAGGGGAACTTTATTACTTCATTATATTTACTTTTAAAAGAACATTCTAATTTCTACTTTTTTTATCCTGGACTAAAAATCTCTTACTTAGAATAAATCAAATCTATTTGATTAACCCTAGGATTTTCTCCAGCTAAAACTAATAATCTTTCTTCTTCTAATTTTCTTAATGTCATTTCTAACATTTTCTTTTCTGATAAGGATGTGTAAGATTGAGTATTTAATCTTCTTTTAATTCTATCAATGTATCTGACATTTTTTATTCCTTAATATATTTTTTAATAATCAAAAAAAAAAGGCGACTTTCGTAAGTCGCCTTTAGATAAGAGGAAGTTATTAAAAAATATCTAAAAGCGACTATTCTCCTTACAATCTATATTATACCAAAATGGGACTTGTCCCATAAATGATATAATACTTCTTGGTTCATAATGTTTTAAACTAAAAATAGCCACTGTTATAATCTACTCCAATAATTTTAGGAGAATAATTTTTTATAATTTATACATTTAATTTATATCGTAAAAAACCCTTTTTTTATTTTTATTTTTTTTAAAAAAATATTTTTTACTTCATTTAATACTATACTAACATCTATCTTCAATGTCAATAAAAAAATAAAAATTATTTTTTACCACTCATCCATCCTACAGCAAAAGCAGCAAGACTACTAAAAACATTAGCCTCAAAAGCATCTCTTTTCATTTTTCTTTCTTCTTCAGCATCTACTAGTTGTTGGTCATAAATCATATTTTGTCTGACTTTTTCTGCAGCAATATTTAATCTTCTTTCAACATCTTCATCATGTTGCCTTTGTAATTCTTTTTTTCTTTGTTCTTCTTGACGTGCTAGAATTTTTCTATTTGTCTCTTGTTGTTTTTCAATTGCTAATTTTCTCTGTATCTCTTTTTCTACTGCTTTATTTAATTCTTGTAATTCCTTAAATTCCTTTTCTTGCTTTTCTATATATTTTTTAGTGCCAGGAATTTTACTTTCATCATGTTGTATAAAATCTTTATAACAAATATCTATTGCTCTATAACTTTCATCTAGAGCTATTCCTTTACTTTTTATCCATTCGTCATCAAAATAACTTATTACAGAAACGCAAATAGCTCCTGAAGGAAGATGTTTCCATACAGTAGATAGATTCTTTCCAGTCTTCCCATATCTATTTTTATCGCCCATCTTTAAAACGAAATATCCCTGAGTAGGAAAATCATTAAACAGAAAAGTGCAAGGAGTTATCTCTAAAACTACATCTACTAAATGAGGAAGGTCTGTTGCTCCTTTAATATCTCCATTCTGATTCAATTGACAAATTATAATTAAATGACATAAATGGTTATTCCCACTTATATTAGATAAAGCTAATCTATATCCATCTATTATCTTTTTAATATTTTCTTTTGTTCCACTACCAAATTCTTGTAACTTATTAATACTATCAATAATAATCAAATTAGGTACAGTGTTAGAAATTTCTTTTATCTGCTCTTCTAAAGAAAAAGAATCACTTACATAAAATTCATTCTTTGTATCTAAAATCTGGTCCCCTGTCCATTTTTTAAAAGAAACAAGATCCGCTTCTCCTTGAAAATATAAGACAGATAATTTTTGTTTATCTAGAACATGTCTACAAAGCTCTATACAGGCACGACTCTTCCCTAATCCATATCCGCCTGCCCACAAACTAATCTTACCACTGGGAAGCCCCCACGTATTACTAGAGGAATCTATCCCATATATCCAATCTACTTGGTCTATTCCTGTAGATAAACGAGGAACATTTTCATTCTCTATATCCTTATATCTTTGAATAGCCATCGAAAACCCTTTAAAAAACTATTAGAATCAAAAACACTATAAACACATTAGCCTATCTAAAACCAAATGTCAATAGTTATTTTGATCTTTCTTTAAAAAATCCTCTTTTAAGGGAAAATACTTAATCTTCTAAGTCTAAGTTAATTAAAGGAGTATTGGACTTCTTTTTCTTTTTATCTAATATGCTTTTATCTGGAGATAATCTATAGAAACGTAAATGATATTTAATTTCTTGAATTAATTGAGGATAAGAAGAATTTAAATTAAAATATTTTCCTTCTTGTTGATTTCCTTCACAATTTTCTATACAGTGTAATAACTCTAATCTATTTGGTATTTTTTTATAATTTTGATTTAATGATAGAATATCTACTTCAACCAAAATCTTATCTTGAATATAATTTTTATTTTTAAACTTTATTAAACAATCCTTCTTATAAAAAAATTCTACTATCCTCAAAGCTAATTCTTTATTCTCTTTAGGAATACTCTCTTCTTTATTCAATTTTTCTTTAATCTCTTCTAAAGTAGTCATAATTCTTAATCTTCTAAGTCTAAGTTAATTAAAGGAGAATTATTAACTTTCTTTTTTTGGGGTAAAAAACTATCTTTTACAACTATATCACAAAATCTAAAATTCTTTTTAATGTCTTTAATAAAATCATTAAATGAGTTATAAATAAAAAGTTCTCTAGATGAAGATCTTAAATTATTTGTCCCCACAAAATATAAATTTTCTTTTTTAGTATCTAAACATATATCGTTCACAAAGTAAAACTCTTTATCATTATCAGATCTGAATTTTATAATAGTTGAATCTTTTTTGAAAAACATAACTATATCTATTATCAATTCTCTATTTTCTTTAGAAACGTTTTTATTCAGATTCTCAATAATATTATCAACAAAATCCATGTCGCTAATCCTCTAAGTCTAAGTTTATTAAAGGAGTATTGGACTTCTTTATTTCTTTAAAAATTTTTTCAGGAACTAACCTATAGAATTTTAGATTTTTACCAACTTCTTTAACCAAGTCTTGATAATTTGAATAATTTAAGTGTAATTTAAATTGTGATGGATTGTTATTATATTCTCCTTTAAAATGAATAACTGGCTCTTTTCTTTCATGTAGTTTTGCATCAAAATAACTTAAAGATGTAATATTAATATAAAATGAGGATATATTTTTTCCTAAATATTTAAATTTTATCAAATTGTTCTCTTTATAAAAAAATTCTACTATCCTTAAAGCTAATTCTTTATTCTCCTTAGGAATACTCTCTTCTTTATTCAATTTTTCTTTAATCTCTTCTAAAGTATCCATAATCATCCTTATGTGGATTTTATTCACATATTTTTATTTTTTCCCCGCAAAAAATAAACTTCTATGTGGATTTTAATCACATTTTTATTCCTCTAAATCTAAGTTTAAAACTCTTTCTTTTAAAATAACTCTTTCTTTAATATTATTAAAAGGATCTTTTATTTCATCTAATTTAAAAACCATAATGTCTCCCCAAAAAAAAGATAATGAATCTTTTGTTATCAAATCTATTCTATATAGTAAATCAGAAGTTATAAGCTCTGTAAAACAATAATTAGGAAACCAAATTTGACCACCACCTACTTGACAAAAATATGCTTTAAGATAATCATTATTAAAAATTAAATCTAAATCAGATATAATCAAAGTTTGATATTCTACCTTATAATAAACCTGAAAACAATCACTATTGTAAATATAATAATATAATTGCTTTAATTTCTCTTTATTTTCAGTGCTAAAATTGACACATTTATTAATTTTTTCTATATTTTCTAAATATTCTGATTTCATAAAATATAAAACTTTCTTTATAAAAGTCAAAAAATCCCCGACAAATTTTCCACAATATAAAAAATTCTTTATATTATGTCTAAAATTTCAGTATCAACTCCATTATATAATCTTTTATTCTCTTTTGCAATCTTTTTCTTTATTTTCTTATTATGAATTCTATTAGAATCAATAATTTTAGCCATATTTCTTATCGGGGGTATGTTACTTAATCTATCTAAATTAAATATTTCATCATCTAAATTTATTATTCCCGGCTCAGATAAACTTAATTCTTTCAACTTCTCTAAATCATTTATTGTTTTTATTTTTATATTTCTTGAGGAGTCAAATAATTTATAATTAACATTTGCCATCTTATTTCTTTCTAATTTATTTTTTCCCCCCGTAGGGGGGAACTTCTTAACTTTTTATTAAATTCCTATTTTTATCAATTTGGTGCAAAAATTTTTCCCCCTTTAGGGGGAACTTTATAAACTCTAAAAATACCAAAACTAAAATATCTAAAAATATTCAAAAATTAAAATTTCATCCAGGAAAAATAAACTTTCTCCAGTAAAAATAATTATTAAAAATAATATCTCTTAATAATTTTTATACCTAGTAAATATATCTATTTTTATATTATTTTTTTATACTTTTTTATACAAAATGTCAAAAAGACAATATCTGAAAGTTTTAAAATAGCCTAAATTCTTACAGAAATGCCTCTATTTTTAAATAATATATATTAAAAGGTCTAATTATACCTTTTAATTTTAAAAATCCAACAGAATCAATCCTGGAACGTTTTTTTAATATCTAAATCTCTCTTCTTTTTTCCATTAGAATATAAGTTATTAAAAATTAAAACAGAATTATCACTTTCATCAATAATAAATCTCAAAAAAGATAATAAACCATAAGAAGTCTTCTTCTTATTAACTCTTGTCTTAATCAAATTTAATAAACTACAATAACGAGTAAACCAATAAGAAGATGTCTTAAAACTCTTTACAATACGATCTTGATAAAATAAATTATCTTTATTTAAATGAGAACTTTCTTTTTTTATCTTATCATTTTCTTCATTTAGTGCAAAAATTTTATCATTTAGTGCTAAATTTTTTTCTCTTAAATCTTTATTTTCGCCCTCTAAAGAATTAATACTTATTATCATATTCTGAACCATTTCTTCTAATTCTTCTATTTGATTAGACATCGTATCTCCTATCTAAATGTTTAATATTAAAGAACTTATAAATATTTATTTATCAATATCATATATAGTTTTTACTAAAGACTCATCTGTAAAATTTGTATTTAATCTAAAATAATACATTTTAGTATAATCTCTTTTTATATCAATACAAGAACAAAGTTGTTTTAATTTATATCCATAAGGATTTATTCCGCCTAATCTTTGTAATATCTTATAATTCATAAGAATACGACCATAAACATCTTTAGATGATTTTTTATTAGAAAATTTTATCCATGCATTTTCTTTTCTTTTATTAAATTGTTTAATCATCCCTTCTTCTATTTTAGATCTTACTAAAGGATAAGGATGCCATTCATTCCCTCCTAATAAAAATAAAGATTGAACACACCAATAATAAATTCCATTCTCTCTATATGGATTAAAAAATACGTTACTTACTTTAGATAAAAGACTTATATCAATATTTTTTATATTTTTTTCCCATTTAGATCTTAATTTTATAAAATTTTCTTCTGTCATATGATATTTTCTAGGAATAATTTTATGACCTAATTTATTATAAATATCTATTCTTTCATTTACGGGGCACTCTACTCTAGATTTTAAAAGTGAATAGTCTTTAATAGTAATCATAACTCAATCTCCTTTTATTCAAAAATGTTAATCTAATTCTAAAAATATAACAAAAATTAAGTAAAAAGTCAACATAAAAAATATAAATTTTAGTTGACAGATAAGAAAAAATTTAATAAAATTAGAGAATTTTTTATAGGGGCGGGAGAAAACCTGGTCGATGGATCACTATTTTTAAGATATAATCCGCTATTATTTAAAAGCATCTTTTTTATATAATTATATTTTTCTTAAGAATAAGTGTCCTCAATAATAGCTTCAGCTATTATAGTATATATACTTGGAGTATTTATGTAGTCACTCATTCTTTTATTAAAAATGTCTCCACATACAGTAATGTAGTTATTATTATCTTCGTTATATTAGAAAGACTTATCTTTAGTGATTTAGTGTAAAAAATGTTTATATAAAAATTATTTTTATTTTTTTATAAGTTTTAGGTATAAGTACTAATAAGATATCTTTTTATATAGATCATTATTTTTTGGGCGATAGAAAATATTTTAATTAGAATTTTTTAACATAGATAAAAATAGATAGATAAAAATATATCTAAGTTAGATATTTAAGAAAAGTCATATAAATTTTTCATATTTTTATTATATAAGTTATTTTGGGATATGGATTTAGTAATATTTTGAATATCTTCTTTTGGGATTTTAATATTTTCTAGTAGAGTTATTAGTTGTTTTTTTGATATTATTTTCTTTTGGTATAGTTCGAGTGCATCTTCTTTTTTAATAAGTTGAATAAAGATAGGATTATAAATAAGGAAGTTAGCATTTAGGAAGAATATATCATTTTTGTTGTAGGCATTTATTATTTGAGGTATTGCGAAAGGATATATGGATGATATATTATCTAGAGTAATTTTTATTTCTGGGGGGATATTTTCATTATCAAAAGATTTTGATTTTAGGGTTTTAATGATAGAGTTTATATGTTTTTCCATTAATTTTTGTAAGAATATTGGATTTATATAATTTTGTAGAGCTTTTATTAGAGTGCAATTTTCTTGTAATTTTAGATTTAGATTAAGCATTATATTATAATATTTTGTATTTTTTATTTGTTTTTCTTTAAAAAAGGAAAAGAAATTTAAGATATCTTCTCCCATTATTAGTTGAGATTCTTGTGAAGATGAAGAAGTAAATGAGCAATTTTGTGCTTCTGTTAGGTAGAGATTATTTTCGAGGATATTTTTTATTCGTTGTTTTTTTATTTTTTGTGATTTAGTTTCTAGTATAGTTTCTATATGATTTAAAATAAAATTTGTTTCTAGTTTATTTTTAGAGAGTTCGTCTTTATTTATTATATTAAAAAGTTGGGATTTCAGGGTATGTTTTGGGAAAATTTTATTTTTTGCAAATCTTTCTGTTGTAATTTTATCATTTAGATATTTTTTCAATTTGGGAATATATTGAAAAGGTATATATTTTGAGACATTGTTCCATATAATAATATCTTCATAGAGTTTTATTTGTTTATTTGTTAAGAATGGAAGATATTCGATTATTTCGAATTCGAGTTCTGCATATAGGATTTTAAAAGTTTCTTTTGATATAGTTTCATTTATGAGAAGTTTTAGGTATATATTTTCTTCTTTTACTGTTTTATTTATTATCTTTTTAAGTTCAAGTTGGAATTTTTCTATAGAGGGGTATGATTGAGTAATTTCTTTTATAGTCGTAAGTTTATATTTATCATTAAGATAATTAAGTTCATCTATTAGATTTTGTGTAAGTTTATATTCCATAATTGACCTTTTTTTATTAGTCTAGATCTAAATTTAATAGGGATTGTGTTATTTTTTCTATTTTAGGGAATATATCTGTATTATTAATATTTTTATAAACTTTAATATTATCATTAATTTCTTTTAGAAATATATTATAGTTTTGGTTTATGGGGATAATTTTAAAAGTAGTTGGGTAATAATGTAGTAATTGTATCATTGGTTTTAAGTTTTTCACTTCATCTTTATATGTATTAATATTTATATCAGAAACTTCAAAATATCCTGTTTCGTCTTCATCTTTTCGTTTGCTTTCTATGATATATTTTTCATCGAAAATAATACTAACTAATTTTAAAATAAGTTGTTTATGGTCATTTGTCAATGTTTTTTCTTCATTAATTTTTTTTGATACATATTTTAGGATTTCTTCTATGTTCATATTTAATCCAGATCTAGTATTGACAATGATTTAGGTTTAGTTTCAATTTTTTGGAATATATCTGCATTAGTTATTTTTTTATATATTTTAACGTTTTTGTTTATTTCTTTTAGGAACATATCATAATTTTCAGAGATATTCATAGTTATTCTTATTGTATTTTGGTAATTTTTAAAATATATTTCTTCGGGGAGAGCGAGTATAATTTCCTGAACAATAATATATGTATTTATTTCTGGGGCTTTGTATTTTACAATATAATTTTTATCATATACTAGACATATTAATTTAAGCATTAATTCTTTATGTTGAGTTGATATATTTTTATAGTTAGTATCAAGAAAATCTTTTGTATGTTTTAATTTTTTAGAGTTCATAGTGTTTTATTCTAGATCTAGAAGGTTGAGATTATTTCTATCTGTATTATTTTTTAGATTTTCGCATAAAGTATTATTATTTATAAGTTTATATATTTTTATAAAATTATTAATTTCTTTTATAAAGTCATTAAAGTTTTCATTTATCGGGATAGATATTTGTTGAGGGAGGTTTACATTTTCAAAAAGAATTTCTTCTGGCAAATATTCTAAATTTATATTTGTTATATCAAAGAAACAATTTATATTCATATATTTACATTTGACGATATAGTCTTTTTGGTTAAAAAAGGTATTTAGTAGTTTATATATTAATTTTTGATGAGGATTAGGAATATTTGTGAATCCTGTAATGTTATTTCTATAGTGTTCAATATTTTTATTTTCGAATATAATTTTGTTCATTTATAGTTTATTTTTAATCTAGATCTAGTAAACTTATTTTGTTTTGTTTCTTTTTTATATCATTTTTAAATAAGAAGTCATGTTCTAATTTTTTGTAAATGACAACATTTTCTTTAATTTTTTGTGAGAATATTTTATAATTTTCATGGATTTGGATACTTTTTTGAAATATATCATCTTTTTTAAAACATAAAGTTATAGGAAAGTCTAACTTATATCCTATGGCTATATTTTCAAATATTATAAAATAGTCAATTGCTTTTTGCTCATCTGAATATTTACATTTTATAATATATTTATCATCTAATGATATTTTTATAAGTTTTTTTATTAAATTTTGATGAGGGATAGGGAGTTTCCCTATATTTTTTATTTTTTCAATATATTCTTCATATTTTGGATTTTTCATAATTTTAATGATTTTATTGATTTGGTGCAAAAAATTTAATCTATATTGATGAAGTATTTTGCCCCTTTATAATCTTCAAAGTTAATTAGATTATTATTTTCATCGAATTGTTTTTTCCACCAGCATCCATGGTGTTCTTCATAATAAGTTTGGTTATCATTTTCATCGAATTGTTTTTTTTCTAATATTCCGTCTGAGTCTTCGTAATATATTTTTCTATTTTTATTATCGAACTGTTGTTTCATCCATTTATTTTTAGAATCTATTTTATAGGTTATTTTATTATTTTCATCATATTCTGTTTTTTCCCAGTAGTTTTTGGAGTTTTTATAAAAGATTACCTTATTATTATGATTATACTGATATTCGTCCCAGTGTCCAGTAGATTCTTCTGATTTTATCAGATTATTATTTTCATCATATTGGTATTTTATAAAAAATCCATCTGGGTATTCTTTATATAACATATTCCCATTTTCATTAAATTTATGTTTTTTAAAAAGAGAGTTATATTCTTGGATAGGGATTATACGTATAGTTTTTATTTTATCTGTCACGAATTGTATATTATCTTTTGTGGCAATTTTTCCTAAAGGTAGAACTTCGAGAATAGTTATAGCTAGAGTATATACTGAGTATGGATGAAAAAAATAATCATCTAGGTTATTCCAGTATTTAAATCCATATTCGTTTATATCTGTATTTTGAGTAAGTGGATTCAGTGTATAGATTTTATTTTCTTCAAATATTATTTCTAACTTATTATCATGTTTATTAAAGTTTATTATATAGGGCATATTTATTCTCCTGTAATTTAAATATTAGTATTTTATCCATTTTAAAGGGATATCTATATTATATTTTTTATCAATTTCTTTTTTTATATCTTCCTCTGTTACTTCTCCTTTTGATATTTCTTTAAAATTTATTTCATATATATCTTGAATATTTTCTTTTAATCCTGGATATTTTTTAAAGAATTTTCTTTTTTCTGTTTCTTGTTGTATTTTTTTTTGTTTTCCGCCTTTAAATTTATAATTCATAGCTTTATAGGCGTTTTGCTTTGTTTTGTATCCATATCCTTGTGCATCATCTATTATATTCTCATTATCATCTACAATAATATATCTTATTTCTTGTTTATTATCATTTTTAGGAATTATTTTCATAAATTTAATCCTTATTTGAAATATTAAATCCAAATGTATTTTTCATTTTATCTCCCCCGCTAAATTTAATCATTTTTTCTATAATTTCGTCTACTTGTTCATTTTCTATATGTTTATGTTTATTTTTAATATAGTTAATATTAAGAGTATTTACAAATTCTTGAATTGCTGCACCTGTCCATTCATCTGTTTTTTCTACTATATGATTAAATGTTGCTTCTGAGATATCCCATTTATTTAATCTATTTTTAAGCATTTTCTCTCTAGAATCTTTAGAAAGTGAAGAAATTTCTATAATTCTATCAAATCTTCCTGGTCTATTTTTAATAGCTTCTTCTATAGAATCTAATCTATTAGTTGTTCCTATAGTAATAGAATTTTTAATAGAGTTCACTCCATCGAGAATATTCATTAATGCTCCTAATCTCATTAAATCCCCACCATTTTCCCTATTATTGCTAAATAAATCTAGATCTTCTAATACGATAATAGATGGAGCTACTAATTCTGCAAGAGAATATAATAGTTTAATTTCTGAACAAAAATGAGATTTATTTTCGGATACAATTTCTGGGGTTATCCATAGAACAGTATGATTTGGAAGTTGATTACATATAGTATGTACTAATGTGCTTTTACCCGTTCCGGCATTTCCCGTGAACATGATCCCTCTTTTATATATTTCTTTTTCATTATAAATTTTTATGTTTTCCATAAAATCTATAATTTCTGTATTGATAAGAGTTTTCACATCATCTTCTTTATAGTAATAATTTTCCCATGTACACTCTTTTTTTAGATTCACTTCTTGAAAAGTGGACTCATAAATATGAATATCTTTTAGTTTTGTTTTTCTAAGGCAATTATTTTCTTTTGTATATTTTTTTAGATCTGTTATTATTTTTTCTGATAAACTTGTACTTTTAGACAAGCAATCAATATGGCACATACAATCATGTCCTTTTATTACAGAGAATATAATTCCATCATTTTTATTATTTTTTCTAAAATATAGAAATCCACCTGATGTAAATATAATTTCTTTTTTATTTAATATCCACACTTCTTTATTAACTGGGGCAGACCTTCCACTATCGTCAAAATTAAGTTCCCCTTCATAATTATAATTTTTTGACTCCATAAATCTTATTATATTTTCTGCATGAACCAATCCTAAAAGCATAGGCATTACTAACGGATGTTTTTTTAATTGGTCAAATGAAGAAATATTTAAAAATCTACATCCTATTCTTGCTGGAGGGCTTTCTATAAAGTCTATTTTAATTTCATCATAAAAAGAAACACTTTTTTTAGCAGGATTTTTTATATTTGTTATTTTATCATAAGTTGTAACATTGGGAAATACTTCTTCTATTTGTCTTGGGCTTTTTATTTCACCTTGATATGACGGAGATAATCTTCCGCCTGTAAATCCTTTATTCATCATTATTTTTTCCTTATATTTTAGTTTTTCTACTCTTTTTTAATCATTTATATCTAAAATGTCTAATTTATCTAATTTAATTGCTTTAATTTCTACATTTTCTATAATTTCTATTTCTTTTTCTTTTTTAGTTCTTTTTTTTAAATATTTTTTATATGCATTTGAAATTTCATTATCTACTGTAGAAATGGCAATTACAGATTCTATTTTAAGAAACATATCATCTACAAATAATTGAGCAGTGTAAGGGGACCATATTTTAAAGCTTATTTTTATTTTATCTTTTAATTCTTTAAATATTATTTTAACTGGATCTTTGAATTTTAATATAGGTTGACTATCATCTTGCCTATATTCATTAGCAATGATTTCCTCTCCATTAACTAATTTTAAAATTCGAATATCTTTTATTTCTTTTTTTGTCATTTTTGAAAATTATTTTCTATCTTTATACTATTTAATAAGTTCTACAAAATTATCAAATTCTATTATACATTTACTATCTTTGAAGTTATCATTTAATTCTTCAGTTATCGCATCTTCTATACTGTCATACAAATGTAAGAAAACACAAGTATTATCTATATCTTCTCTTACAAATCTTCGTCAAGAAAGCCCACGAATTTATTCGGGGGTATGTCACAGAAATCTTGTCAAGAAAACCATACTATATTAAAATTATAATATCAAAACTATGGGGGCATGTCAATATAAAAAACTGTTTTTTCTTATTTTAAAAATATATTTTTCCAGAGACTTTGCAATTATGTTCTTTAAATATTAAAGGATTATTATAACAATAAAAATGTCCATTAATTTCTTTAGGACAAAATTCTAAAGAAGTTAAGTCATTATTATAACAATTTTTGAGAAAGTAAATATTTAATAAATCTTTCTTTAAATTCTTCTTTTGTTATTGGTTTAAATATTGTTGACATAGGTTTTTAATTATTTTAATCTAATTTAACATTCTCGCAAACAATTTCTTTATTTGCGACGATAGAATCAATCATCCATTCGTATCCGCAAAATCCTTTAGTTTTTTTTCTTAATTTATTTGCTTCAGAAGCATTAACTTGACTGACCGCTATACGGGCAGCCCATCCATCTCCGAAATTATAATAAAAAGATTTCCCTATAATATCTTTAACTTTTTCTATATTTTCTTTACCTGAAATTTTTCTTATGCGTGCATAGAGTTGTCCATCACCTGTCCATTTTCCATTCCAAGCATTATTCTGAGGCATCGTTAGAATAAAAGATAAAAGCATAAAAGTATCCTTTCTATTTTACAAATATTATTTTTTCGGCGACTTAAATTTATATCTCATATTCTTAATTTTTTCTAACTTTACTGTTTTAAAGTTATATAAGTTTAATTGATTAATAATCCAATCAATATAGAGCATTTTTGTAATTAATACAAGAGAAAAATCATTTATCTATCCAATTTATTTTGATATTCATCATTTCTTCTAATTTATTGGATTGGACATGACTATCTAGAAAAAGAAAATTAGAGATATTAATATGAGTCTCTATATTTTGAAATAATTCTGGTCTATCTCCCCACCCTTGAGTATAATCTCCGCTAAAAGCAAAATTAAAATTAGAAAATATTTCATAATTTAATATCTTTTGAGAGGGTGAATATACATTACTAGATTTAATAGGTGATCCCATTTTAATTAAAAACCAATTTGCTCTATAGCTATAAAGTTTCCAATTAGGACAAAATAATTTATCATCTGCCTTAACATCTTTCCACCAATCATACCAAGGATTCTCAGGAATTGTTATATGACTTTGTAATGGGAGATTATCATTATTTTCAATAGTAAAATTATTGATAAATATTCCTATTTGTTTCATATGACTTAAACATACAGGAGTTCTTGCTCTTCGTTTTGCGTAATTTAAAGATGGAAACATCATTGATGCTAGTATTGCAATAATACAAATGCAAACTAGAAGTTCTACTAAAGTAAAGGCTTTTTTATGAATATTCTTCATTTTTAGATAATTCTTTCTTTAAAATAGTATTTATTTCTTTAAGAAAAGATTGTTTATTAACAATCTTTTTTCCCTCTCCGCATCTATTTTTGAGTATGAAAATTTTATTTTCATCTTCTGCATAATCAGAAAAAAAACGACTATATCTGATTTTTCAAAAATGCTAAAATTTTTAAAATCTGTCCATTGAATATCTCTAAAAGGGATTCTTTTTAAAATCCCCATTAAATCATTTCTGTCTAAAAGTGTTATATTTATCATATATTTTAATACTTTTATTTAAATTATTATCTATTAAAACAATATATTTTTTAAGATAATTATTAAAATTATTTTCATAATTTCCCTATTTCTTTTAATCTTTCCATCCATTCATTTATGGAATCAAAAGTTCTTCTTTCTCCCTCATCATAGCAATTTAATAATTCGGCATAATGTTTTTGTAATTTTAAAGATTCAGATAAAGCTTTTTCAAGTTTTTTTATAGTTAATTTATCTCGGAACACTTCTTTCAATCGATATAGTTCTTCTTGATTTTCTTGCGAATTTTCTTTATTGGTTTTATCAATCATATTATTTTGCCTTATATTTTTTTTAAAATAATTAATCTATAATCAAAGAAGATATTTGATTCGACATATCTTTAAATTCTTTTTCTGTTAAAGTTTGTTTTGCACAAATGTTTCCATTTTTGTCCATATAAATAGAATTAATATCAATTTTTTGAACTTTCCAATTAGATTGAATATTTGGGTCTAAACTATTTATTTCAACAAATATATAAGGGTACTCTATTTTTTTGATCCTGGAAAAATAAGAGTATCCAAATTTAGGAACAAAAACATGAACTTTTTGAGAAGGATATAGATGTAGATTATTAAAAAACATTGTTGAGAATATCCTCGTATAAATATTAGTTATCCTTTAGTACCTCAAATAAAGTAATAGTTAAGGTTTAAACACCTAGAAAAATTAATTTGTTCATCAAACAAGGTTAGCAGACTTTTATGTTGTAACATATATTCCCTTTCTTAATTATTTATAAAATCTAAACATCTTTTCAGTGCTTCTTGGGGGTCTTGCAAAAATAGTTTCTCATCAACTCTTAATAGCTGTATTCCATCAATCTTTTTAAATATAATTTTTTCTCTTTTTGTATCATTTTTTAATGCTTTTGAAGCATAATGATGTTTTTCATCAAATTCTATCCATTTTTTAATAGATGGAATATAAAAATCTAAAAAACAAGTATAACTATCTGTTACTAATACTTGAAATTCATTATTAGAATCTGGAGTTCCATTTGTTGCATAAAAACATTCTATATCTTTTATATTATCTTTTATCATAGAAAATAATATCTGAGAATTAAGAGAAAATCGCGGAAAAAATAAAGAATATTTTCCATAATTTTTAAATAAAGTTTCTTTCCCTTTGGCAAGATTAGTATAATTTTCATCTCCATATTTTTCTTTTTTAGTTTGTTTTACTTTATTCTTGATATATTCAAGGCTTTGAGGAAAAGTTGTCCCGTATTTATCTAAATTTGTTTGTTTTCTTCTAGATAATTTCTTTTTATTAAATATTTCTTTTTCTTTATAAGAAAATTTTTCATGGAATTTTTTAATTTTTTTTCCAGTCTCCTCATGAATTTTTTGATATTTTAATGGATCTTTTTTTGTGGCTTTTTCAATAGCTTGCTTACAAATATCAGAAAACGGCATTTTGTATTTATCTATTTTTGATAAAACACTTTTTTGTCCATTAAAAAATTTTCTCTCTTCTTTAGTATATTTTTCACATATTGTTTTTTCTCTTTTATCTCTTTGATATTTTAATAATCCTTCGCTAAATAACGGGGAGTCAGGAAAAAGAATCTTATATTGTTGTTGTGTTATACTATGTTTTTTTAAATGAGTATTACTTATATTTCTTAATAATTGTCCACATAGTCGGCATTCAACCTTTGTCCTTTTATTATCTTCTTCCTTTCGCTCTAATGCCCATTTTTCAAAACAGCTTTTATTATATCTTCTATGTGTAGCTAATCCTTTTGTTCCTTCAAACCCATCTCTTCCACAATATTTACATTCCATATCTGATACCTCGAAATAATATAATGTTTATACATATTATTTCGAGATATTTTATAAAATCCTTTAAAAAACTGAAAGGTGTGAATCTAAAAAAATTATGAATTTAAATTATAAATAGGGCATTTTCTTTCGTTTTTTAACAATTTTTCTCTCCATTCTTTGGATATAGGATTATTCCAAACATCATCAAAAAAGTCATTGCAATGCAAAACATCAATACCTTCTTCGACTCCTTCTACAAAACTGCACGCATATCCAACTCCTTTACAATTAGTGTAAAAACTGAAAATTTTTGATTCACATGGCTCTGCGAACACATTATTAATCTTCTCATTTTCATCTAAAGTTTGAGAATAAATATGGGCAGAGCAACTATCAAAACCTACTCCAACGCCTTTTTCTTGGCAATATTTTATCAATTTCTTATATTTATTTGGATCAGTTAATGAATGGAACTTCCCTGCGTTCCTTCCTTTAGGCTTATATTGAAGGAACACTATTGCATTAATTTTCTTTAATTCTTCATCTGACGCAATCCTATCAACAATAGAGAAGGTTGTGTCATAATTCTCTAAATTTATTACATAATGTATATTTACCTGTTTGCATCCATGTTGTATAAATTTCTTAATAGAATTATAGGATTCTTCTCCTACTAAGCTAACAGAAACTGCTCCGCATAATTCAGCAGTTTTCTTAGCATATTCATCTGTAACATCTAATCCGTGACAAGTATAATTAGGAATAACATTATGTTCTCTACTATATTTCATCATCTTAAAAAAGTCGGGGTTTGTAGATATGTTCATTATGCCAAACGCTATTTGTGTTAGGGTATTCCCTTTATTTATCTTATGGAAAATAGTTTTAAAGTCTTCAAAAGACATATTATATGTAGGGTCTTTACTTACTCCATTACCCTTGTAACACCACGTACATTTACCTAAACAGTCTCCACCGGCGCTAATTTCTAAATCTAGAATTTCCGGGAATGGAGCCATAATAGGATCATCTTGTAGAGTTTTTCCCCATCTAATAAAGAATCCAGTTTTCATATTAAAACTATAATTATAGTCACTTGATCGAAAGGACTTTACATCATCTTTAATTGTTAGCATTTTTTCTTCTTTCTTTTAAAAATATTAAATTAAACGTCAACTACATTTTAAATATTACAGAGTTAGAGAGGATTTGTCAATAAAAAAATCAAGAATCTTTTTGTAATTTATTAATTTCCTTTTGAGACATAATATTCTCGAAAACTTTTTTATCAGTACCATTTATCCAAAGATATACGCAAGAAATATCATCATCTGGTCTAAGGATTATATCATTTATCTTTAGATTTTTAAATATTCTATTCTCATCTAAATTAAAACAAGTGATCTCTCCATTTGTCCCTACAAATTGGATTTTATTAGTTAAATCATATGCTTCTCTTCTTCCGTCTTTTTCATATAATACAAACATTTTAATTTCTCCTATATTTTTTACTTTATTTTAAACACTTGTGACAATATAATTAAACAATAATTATTTGTCAACGATGAAAATCTTTATTTTTTCTTTTTTGTCTTTCTTTTTCTGCTCCTTCCCAAATTATATTTTCATCTTTCACTTTTAATGCTTTTAAAAATTTTGCCATATTAAAATTATCAATATCCGTTCTCCCATAAATATTTTCCTCATCTTCTGTAATTATCCAAGCATTATACATTTCTAAATTATGAAGATATTGCCTATCTTCAGGCAAATATTTATAGGCAATTTCTAAATGTCTTTTTATTTCTTTTATTTGTTTTTCAGTAAGAGTATCTTTATTAATTATAAAAGAAGAAGAACTACTATTACTAACAAAGTTTATCCTTATTTTCATTTACAAGATCCTCTATTTCTTTTTTTCTATTTTTAATTTCACTTGATAAAATATTAATATATCTATTAGGTTCATCTGGAGGAGTATCTATACTATAAATTAAATAATCATTAGATATTTCTTGAGTTATACAAATTGCTAATAATTCTTCATCTGAAATATCTTCTATAACCTCATCTTCAATTATAGCTTTTTCAGATACTATATTTAAAGCTTCTTCAAACATTTCATCAGATACTTCTCTTTCATATATATCTATAAATTCTTTAATTGCATTTTTTTTCATTTCGTGCGTTAACATCTTTCTAGAAAATGCGATTATAAAAGATGATGAACTACTATTACTTACAAATCCTGATCTAATTTTCATAATATGTTTCCTTTATAATTTTAAGGCATAAATGCTTCTTGCATTTGTTCGAATTTTATATCTGTTTTCACTATTCTTTTAATAAATTTTTCTACTTTTTCTTTAAATTCTTTTCCTGTTTCATTGTCATCTATATCTAAATAGTCTCTTCCTATAGTTACTTCACTATTTGAATCTTCATTCATTTCATATTGTCTTGTGCAATTAGGATTAATTCCTTTTTTAATTAAAATTTCTAAAGTATCATCTATAAATTCGATTTCTTCATCAGATTCACAAAAATAATCTTCCTCTTCTTCTTCGTTACTAAATTTATCATTTATTTCATGATCTTCCATAGATTTTTTAATTTCTGAAATATTGCCAAAGTTTTCAATTAATCCTTTTACAAATTCTACAGTATCTATTGTTGCTCCATAGATACAAAAAGACGATGAACTGCTATTACTTACAAATCCAGATCTAATTTTCATAATATATCTCCTTTAATAGATATCGTTCCATCCATATAGTTCTATATTTGATGATTTTACTTCTAATTTATTTAATGTTTTTTTTATGTCTTTAAGATAATTGCCAACATCTTCTACTCTATTTATCTGTTTTCCGATAAAGACACATAAATAATCATCTGTATCTATTGAAATACAATTATTATCTAGACCTTTATCGTTATCATTTTTTAAAAACTTTTTTACATTTTTTGTTATATAATTTGCGTGTTCTCCGATTCTCAAAATCATAAAAAATAATAAAAACTTATGATTACTTAATACAATCGAAAAGTATTAAGAATTAAGATTAAATAATGATTGGTCTTTATAAATACCAAATAAATATAAAGACTTCTCGAATTTAGAAACTTTGTTTAATCTTTTATTGATTGATTTCCATTGAAAAAACATTGATTTATCTTTTTCTCCACTTTGGAGTAGACAAATATATTTTTTCGGAATTCTTTCAATATAGTTTAATCCTCTTCTTCCTATTACATAAGAAGCAGAAGAATGTTTAGATATTCCAAATCTTCTTTGATATTTTAAACTTCCTATAATAGAAGTAAATGCAGGATTTACTTCTATTATTAATATTCCTTCTTTAACACATTTAGACCTTAATAAGCTAAAAAACTTATTATAAACAACATAACTCAATTTTTTATCTTTTAATATTTTCTTTAAATCTAACTTTTCTATAGTAATAGTTTTTCTATTTTCTTTAGCAATATTAACTATTTGGGAAACTAAATCTGATAATATTTGAGTATTTTTATTAGAATTATTCTTATCTAATTCAAAATACAGATTTTTAAAATATTCTTTATTTCCATCTTGTTTAATAGAAGATAAAGCAATTAAGTTATAATTAAAGTCTAATCCAATAGTTCCATAATTTAAATTAGGACATTCATTAGATATAGAAAAAGAGATACTTACATACCAATTCTTATTATCTGAGTTTTGATAGATAGTATAAGTTAAAGCTTTTTTCTCAATAACAGCATTTTGCAAATATTTATATATTTTTTTATCTTTATTAAAGTCAACAGATAAATTAATGTATTTATTTTGAAAGTTTTTAGGTAAAGTTAGTCTAAGATTATTTAAAGTTTGTAATTGACATAAGGAATTTCCAAAACTTTCATCTGACGATCCTATAATAAATAAAGAATGATTTCTTTTAATTCTCCATTGTTCTAACCACTTTTCTTTATCTGCAGAATTCCATTGTTTTTTATAGAAAGACTTACTTCCCCACATTCTAGATATTTTTCTATTGTTGTTTAGTTTTTGATTTAATTTATTGATATTTTGTTTTATAAAATGTTTCTGGAACTTTGTTTTCTTTTTAGGTTTAAGTTCTTTAGTAAGTTTTTCTAATCTTATTTTATCATTTTCTATATAATTTTTATTATTAGAATTTATAGATTGTAGTTTTCCTAAAGTATTTTTCCATAAAGATTTGAATAGTCTAGCATGAATATTATATTCTTTAATATATTGTTTTTGTAATAAATTATAATCTAATTTATAATCAATATTATTATTGATATAATTAAATAATTTTCTTTCTAGAAAACTATTTAATTTACAATATTCAGATAATTCATTTTGAATTTCTAATATATTATCAATTTTAGAAGATAATGTTATTGTTGTAAATTGTTTATCCATAATTTCTTATTTATATCTACTATATTTTTATACTTATGAGATCTTTGTCCATATAATTTGCTAGAAAAAACAGTAATAACTTGAAGAGCATCATTTACTAGTTCTTGTTCTTTATTTTCGTTATTAGATTGATTAATAATTTCTATATTTATATTTTTTAGATTACAGAATTCGAATATAATTTCATTTCCAAATCTTAATAATCTATCTTTATAAACAATAACTATTTTATCTATTAAGTCTTCATGTATTAATTTTATTAGTTCTTTAAGTCCTTTTTTATTATAATTAATTCCACTTCCTATATCTTCAATTATTTTGAATTTATATCCTTTAGAAGAACAAAATTGTTCTATTAATTGTTTTTGATAGATTAGATCATTTTTTTGATCTTTTGTTGATACTCGACAATATCCTATTGTAATTTTTTCAGATTTAGGAATATTAATATTAAGATCTTCTAATACTTCGTTCCAGTAAAAATATCTATTTGAACCTTTAAAATCTTGATGAAAACGTAGTTTTCCTGATTTCATATAATTCCAAATAGTTACATTTGTTTTATTTAATTTTTTTGCTAATTGTGAGGTTTTTAATATCATATATAATATTTCGGATTATTTGATAAAATTCCTTTATTATTTTTAATTATTTTTTATTAAACCTTAAAACAGTTACATTCCCAATTTTTTTAATATCTGAACGCCAGATATAAAAAACTAAAACAAAAAAACTTAAAAACAAAACAATTTCAAAATTATTATTAATATCTTGAGACTGTCTTAAGACCATTCTATTTGTAGAATCTTTTTCATTAACTGTTGATAAAGCTATATCATCCGAAATAGAAGGAGATGCAACCTTGTAATAAAAAGAATTTACAAATAAACATAGGAATAAAATAATAATAGTAAACATTATCTTTTTTTTCATATTTTTTTCCTTTAAAAAATATGAAGTCGAAGTTCCTGTCTATGTATATAATATATTTTATATTATCTATATAAGAAACTTCGACTTCTAGAAGTGCTTAATGAAACCCTACTTTCTCTTTAAGGTCATCGTGTTCTTCTATCGCAGAAACAACGGTATTATCTTCTGCTTGTTCCTTCGGAGCAATAAAAACATACCCACAAGAACAAACCTTAGTTCTTGCACCCACAACAACGGAACAACTCGGACAGGTTTTCTTACCTTTTGCCATAACAAAATCCTTTCAAAAAAATATAAAACTTCTTGCATCACAATGATGCATTTCTTAATTCAACTTTAATATTAACAAAAACAAAAAGACTTGTCAACATAAAAATACATTATTTTTTAAAATTGGAATATATATTCTCTGCATCCAATCGTTAACTTCTTTATATTTAAGCACTTAAATCCAGGTTTATAATAATCGGGATTATTTATTATCCAACATCTGGGACAAACTCCGACTACATTTATATATTCAATATCATCTATATCTTTTAATTCTTCTTTGCACTGAGAACATATTCTCATATGATAATCTAATGGAAAAAACAAGTAATCATTAATGCAATAAAAAACTTTCTCAGTAATCGGGTCTTTTTTGTGACTTAAACATAATTCTGCTATAAAAATATAATTTCCATCTCTTATCGGCAAATCTGTATCTTTTAAAGTTTGAAGTATATTTTTTCCGTTTTCCAATAAGAAATGATCTAATTCATAATAATAATTATTATATTCTATATATTTTTTATGCTCTCCATTTGCGTAAAAATATTGGACATCTTTATCTTTAATTCTAATTTTTAGCTCAATAATAATATTAGATTTTATCATATCTTTAAAATCTACATATTGTCTGACATTATCGCTCATATAGTCACTCCCATTAATAATTTGTAACTATTATTTCTTTAACTTTATTTCTTTTTTCATCATTTATATTTTTTACTGGCTTTATAAATCTATGAGCATCCATAAATCGTATATTCCATTCTTTAAAAATTTTTACTATATCATCAGAAAAATTATTTGTCAACATAAATTTTGCTTTTCTAAAGTCAATATATTTTAAACACAATAATAATCTTTCGTTTTCCTTTATCCCCCAATTATCAGATGTATATGAAGTAAAACTAGAAGAAATACTTAATGGAATATAAGGAGGGTCTAAAAATACAAAATCATTTTCTTCTAAGTTTAATTCTATAAAATTTTGGAAATCTTTTGAAGAAAATTCAGCTTTTTTAAATAATTTAGAGCATTCTCGTATTTCTTTTTCATTATAGATATTTGTGCTTTGAACTTTATTCCATGGAACATTAAAAAACCCACTTCCATTAACTCTCCAAAGCCCATTAAAACAAGTTTTATTTATAAATATAAATAAACTTGCTTTCTTTATATTATCTTTATCAGAATCAAATTTGATATTGATAATATCGTTTAAGTCTTTTCTTTTTTCTTTAAATAATAATTCTTTATTTTCTGATAGATCATATTCTTTTTGCAATTTATTTAATAAAACTAATAATTCTTCTATATAATTAGATACGCATATATGACTATTTATTAAAGTAGAATTAAGATCATTAAGAAAAAATTTATTTGGAAATATAATTTCATTATCAAATATGTTTTGAGAGGTTTCTAATAATTCTATAAAATCTAAAAAAACAGAAGCTGAACCAATAAATGGTTCTATATAATTATTTATAGATTTTGGAAAGTAGGGAATAAGATATTGATTTAATCTAGATTTTCCTCCAGCCCATTTTAAATATGATTTCAATTCTCCTCCATTATAGTGTGAAACTATCTATTAAAAATAACTTTTAAAAATTATCCTGTTTAAATTTTTCTATTCTTTCATTTGATAAATTGCAATATTCTTCAGATAATTCTATTCCTATATATTTTCTATTTGTTTTTAGGCAAGCAAGTGCCGTAGTTCCGCTCCCAATAAATGGGTCTACAACAATATCATTTTCATTTGTTAATAGTAAAATTAATCTTTCCATTAAAGCAAAAGGCAGAGGGCACGGATGTATTGTTTTTTCTTTACTTATATTCTTTACAATATTTATATCAGAAAACCAATCATATAGGGCTGCCCCCTTATGCCCATTTCTTATTCTTTGTTTTATTCTTTTATCTTTTAAATTTTTATAAGGTTGTATTACTTTTGTAAAGTCAGGTTTTTTATTATAAATATTTATTAACCTAAATTTTTTTGCTATATTTGAGTTATAACACCAAGCTAAAACTTCATCAGGGACTCCTAAAGCAGGAACAATATATTTCATTGTTTCTTCTGGATATTGGATAATAGCAACTGGATTATCTTTAAACGTCGAAATTAAAGAAATATAGTCTTGATCTGATAAATTATCTTTATATCCTTGTCCTTCATTATATCCAGAAAATTTTATATTATAGGGAGGATCTGTTAAAACTAAAGATATATTGTAATTTTCTTTTATAATAGGAAATATTTTTGAGCAGTCTCCATTAATTATTGTATTTAGCAAATCCCTTTCTCTCCAAATTATTTAAATTATTATTTTATTATCTTAAAAATTCGTCAAATTCAACTTCCCAACTATTATTATAATAATTATCTCTTAATATATAATCAAAGACACAACCTATTATCGTCTCTTGTTCATCTCCGAAAATACATATTTTTCCCTTATTTGGAAGAAAAGAAATATCTAATTCTTTTGCATCTTTTAAAAGATTTTCTTGACTATATTCTTCATTGTCATAATATTGTTTCTTAAAATCTTCAATAAGATGAGGATTATCTTTAACAAAATCAACTAATGTTCTTACTTCGTTTTTTAAATTTGTAATAATAAAAGAAGTGCTACTGGAGTTACTTACAAAATTTGTTCTAATTTTCATAATATTTTTCCTTTAATTTTATCTCTTCGCCTAAAAAATAAATTTTTCCACTATATTTTTCACATTCGTTATATGTTTGTTTGGTTTTAATTTGATTACTAATATTCCCAGAAGTTAATTCAAAATAACTTTCTTGAACAAACCATTTTAACTTAAAAATAATTGTTATATAAAATAATATTTTTCTCATTTATAACTCCCTATATTTACTTTTTAATCAAAGGACAATTTTCAGGAATATCTTGTTCTTTATAATCATTATCATAACTTTCAAAATCTAAATAACATGCCGCTAAAATATTTTCACTATCTATTTCTGTCCCTCCTGAATAACAAAAAAATAAATATTGGATACCTCCACATATTTTTATCTCACAATCATGGAATAAAGATAAAAAATTCTTTTTATCTTCTATTTTTTTAAAATGTATTTTTATAGAACTACTCATACTAGTATTTCCTTAGAGTTTTTGCTTGGCCACCAATATTCATATTTAGGTTCTTCTGTCCATCCAAATTGGCTATACCATTCATAATCTTTATATAATAATGTAGATCTGTGACAACTATGAAATTCCTCATATCCAAACCAATCAGGATAAATAATATCTCCATTTATTTCCCATAACGGCATATTATTTTTACAAAAAGACCCATCTTTATTTTTCCTTTTAGTCCATTCAGTGATGCATTCATTTCTATAATAAATTAAACAGTTTTCAAAACCTATCCATTGGCGGACACATGGATGTTTACGCCACCCCTTTGTTTCTGTTTTGTTTAATATTATATTAAGAATTTGGGTAGCCTCGATCCTTTGCTTACAAATTCTTCTCTTATCTAAACACTGGACAGACTTAATTATATTCTGATATGGTAAAAAAGTTTGCATACTCTATATTAATTCTTTTCTTCTAAAATGTCAAGATTATTAAATTTATCTTCCCCAATTTCTTGTTGAATATTTTTTAATTCGTAAGTGACACTCCACAGGGCTTTTCCTGTGGCTTCTTAATACTTATGTATTAACTCTTTTTCTTGCTTCTTAGACGAGCACTGAGCCAACAGGTTTGCTCTGAACCTCTCGTCTCCACAAGCGTTAATTCCCGCATGTCCTGCGGTATTTTCTATTATTCTTAATCCTTCTTCTAAAATATTTTTACTAGCATTATAATCTCTATCTATAATATTTCCACATTTCTCACATTTATAAATTCGATCTTTCAATGTTAAATCTACTTTCTTATTATTACAGTTATTACAGATTTTACTACTAGCAAAAAATCTATCTACTTTAACAAAATATTTAAAGTTCCACAGAGATTTATATTCTAACATTCTGTTAAATTCATACCAAGAAACATCAGAGATGTTTCTAGCTAACTTATGATTTTTCATCATATTTGAGATACTAAGATCTTCTAAAATAAATCCAGAATATTTGGCTATCATATTTGAAGTTACTTTATGAAGAAAATCTTTTCTTTGATTTTTAATCTTTCTATGAAGAT
>Ga0265297_10002295_pt1 | contig 39717 bp, 38 predicted proteins | sample Munlanlwell13791_FD_192502 | JGI IMG/M metagenome (GOLD analysis project Ga0265297, IMG submission 192502) | Leachate microbial communities from a municipal landfill in Southern Ontario, Canada - Leachate well 137-91 | ecosystem: Engineered > Solid waste > Landfill > Unclassified | place...
AATACCACAAGCACGGGTAATTACTATACGTATATAACCGGAGGTTCCTGGGAACTGACTTCTTCCATGGAATCAGCCAAATACAAGCTTGGAGGAGCAAACGACAAAACGAGCAAAGACGGAGGTTCATACACCGGACTTTACGAACTTGGCACCAATCTTACCTTATTACCTTTGGATTATGGAGATACATCCTTGGTAGGCTACTGGAAGTTTGATGAAGGTACCGGAACTACTGCGTATGATGCGAGTGGTCATGGGAATAACGGAACTTTGAATAATGGACCTAGTTATACTACGGGTAAAGTTGGTTCTTATGCTTTGAGTTTTGATGGGAGCGATGACGATGTATATTGTGGCGGCTCATCTTCATTAAACTCAACGTCATATACTATCTCTGTATGGTTTAAAACAACGGCCATAAGTCCAGATAATCAGACAGCTCAGAGAATGGTATCTCTTTCAAGAGCTTCAGGTAGCACAAAAATATCTTTAATGATGCGTGTAGATAAACCTAAACTTATAGCAAATGGAGGAGAAATTGAAACTTCATCAAATACGGTTTCTAATGATGGCAATTGGCATAATTTTACAACAACATATAATGGGAGTTCATTTTTATTATATTTAGACGGCTCTCAAAAAAATTCCGTTTCGGGCGTTTTAAGTTCTGCATTTCAAGGGTGCACAATTGGAAGTTTATTAGGCTCTCCTTCTCAGGGTTATTTTGATGGTTATATAGATGACGTCCGTATTTATAACCGCGTGCTTTCTGCCGCCGAAATATCAGCAATATATAATTTGGCAAAATAAATGAAATGTTTATAGACACTCATGCTCATTTGAATTTAAAAGATTACAAAGACGACGCCGATGGAGTTATTAAACGAGCGTTAGAAAATGACGTTTGGATGATAAATGCCGGCGTTGATTTTGAAACCTCAAAAAAGGCCATTGAAATCGCGGAAAAATTTCCGGGCGTTTACGCGGCTGTCGGCTTTCATCCAAATAATTCAAAAGAAGAGTTTAATTATTTAACTATTAAAGAATTGGCGCTAAATCCGAAGGTTGTGGCAATCGGCGAAACGGGATTGGATTATTATAGAATTAAAGGCGATGAAGTAGAAAATAAAAATAAGCAAAAAGAAATATTTAAAAAACAGATTGAATTGGCATTCGAATTGAAAAAGCCGCTAATTATCCATTGCCGCGATGCTCACGATGATCTATCGAAAATTCTTAAATCTTATTTCTTAAATCTTAAGCCTGGTCTTAGCGGCGTGCTCCATTCGTTTTCTGGAAATATAGAGCAAGCGGGAAAATACCGGAAAATGGGATTTAAAATCGCTTTTAACGGGATTATCACATTTAGCCGGGATTACGATGAAGTTATTTTAAAAACCCCGATTGAAGATATTTTAATTGAAACCGATTGTCCTTTTTTGACTCCGGTTCCTCACAGGGGAAAAAGAAATGAACCTTTATATGTTATTGAGGTGGCGAAAAAATTAGCGGAAATAAAAACGATGTCTTTGGAAAAAATAGGGGAACAGACGACCAAAAATGCAAAAGAGCTTTTTGGCATTTGACAAATTTATTAAAAATAATTATACTTAAACCAGCAGTGTTAAAAATCAAATACAGGAGGTTGTTACTATGTTTGAAAACAGAATGGTTGCGGCAAGGTTGTTCTTTCCGCGAAGGGGATTGATGGCGGATGTCATTGATAAAGAAAATGAGTTTCATTGGAAATTTTTCGGCAGAAAATTTAATCTAAGGGCTTTCTCCAATGCTTTAGCGAATTACGGAGAAAGTAAGATTGCATTTTGGGCCGAACTTAACTTGGAGCCGCATTTTGAACCGGGAGTCATGATGGCTGAAGGCGCGGATTTTCCCGGCTGGAAGGAGAAGCCGGAGGCGTCTTTTTATTCAGCAATTCAAAACAAAAGAATTGTTGAAATCAAAGTTGAGGATGGAAAAATTTTCGCGATTTTTAAGCACGAATTGCATTACACGCTTACAGGATCTTCAATTCTCGTGGACGCCGGAGTTTCTCCATTTATTGATTTTGGAAAGATTAAGCCAAAACTGACAGTTCATCCCGAGAGATTTATTGAAGCAAACGTTTTTCCCCAGCTTTATCCCGATATGCCGCGTTCTTCGTTAAATAAAGCCATTATTTGTAAAGAGTTTTATTTAAATGAAGAAAATAATGGTAATAAAAGGATAAAGGGCAGGCTTTGCATCGGCGGGGAATCCGGTTTGACGGGCGTGAGATGGTGCAGAAGATCGCCGCTTATCCGCAGCAGGCCGGTTTTCGTCTTGTAATAACAGAAATCGTTTTTTTGCCTTTTTGGCATGAGCCCCGGGTTGTTAACGGGGCTTTTTTTTGTTAAAATTTAAAAATGTACGACATTATAACAATAGGTTCGGCGACAAGGGACGTTTTTTTATTAAGCAAGAACTTTAAAACCTTATTAAGCGGCAGCGGTTTTGGTAAGAAATTTGAAATTAAAAAAGCCGTTTTTTCAACCGGCGGCGGCTCGACTAACGCGGCAACCACTTTCAGCAGGCAAGGCTTAAAAACCGCGGCATTATTTAAAACAGGGAGCGATGAATCGGCTGATTATATCTTGGATAAAATAAAAAAAGAAAAAATTATTTCTTTGGCGGTTAAAGACAAAAACAAGGGAAGCGACTACTCGACTATTCTGCTTGATTCTTCGGGAGAACGGACGGTCTTGGTTCATTATGGAGCTTCAAGTGATTTAAAAATTTCCGACATTCATTTCGGAAAAATAAAAAGCAAATGGGCGTATATTGCTCCCGGAGATATTTCTTTTGAGACGATAGAAAAAATACTCAGCAATTTACATAAAAATAAAACTTTTGTGGCGTTTAACCCTTCCAAGAAATTTATCGAAATGGGCCTTAAAAAATTAAAGCCGCTTTTGGATAAAACCGAGGTTTTGATTTTGAATCTGGAAGAAGGATCGGCTTTGACAGGAATAAGCCGGAAAAAAGAAAAAGAAATTTTCAAAAAACTCGACAGGGCGGAAAAGGGAATTGTCGTGATGACAAACGGTCGTAAGGGAGTCGTGGTTTCAGACGGCAAAAATATTTATCACGCCGGAATTTTAGGCGGAAGGGTTATTGATAGAACCGGCGCCGGCGATGCTTTTGGCAGCGGCTTTGTGGCGGGATTGATAAGAAAAAATTCAATTGAGTATGCGATAAGGCTCGGTTCGGCGAATGCCACTTCGGTAGTCGGAAAAATCGGGGCAAAAGAAGGAATTCTGACAAAATCGGATTTCGAAAAATCCGGGCGTTGGAAAAATTTTCCGATAAAAATGGTAAAAGCGTAAAAAATAAAATAAATAAAAATTATGGAATCTTATAAAAAAATAGCGCAAATTCTCCGCGCCGATAAAGATAATATCCGCCAACTTGAAGAACGTCTTGGCGCGTTAACAGGCAAGAAATCGGTAATGGAAAAAATAGCCGTAGAAAACGAGATAAAAATAAGGGAGCATCTTGATTATTTGGGTTTAGGCAGAAATTTGAGCGCAAGGCAAATTTACGATGCTTTAATCAGTAAAATGGAGGCGGATAATGATAAACTTTTTTTGGCTTTTAACGAGCCTTCGGCGGTTTCTCCAAAAGATTGGCAAAAGGTTTTGGAAATTGCGTGGAATGTTTGCGGTAAACCTAAGGGTTTCTTTTTAAAAAAGGAAAAAGCGGCAGAATTTTTGCGGAACAATCCGCCGGAAAAAGTTCTTAAAGCTTTGAATTATAAATCCGTCGACGAAATGCTTCAAAAAGAAGATATTTTCGAAGTTTTTCCCGCTTTAAGGTTTGTTGAGGGAAACGAGTGGCTCAATAATAATTTTTTCAATCAGTACGAGAAATTATCGCCGGATGATTTTGAAGAAAGGGAAGTGAAAGTTTTGGCGTTGCCCGAGAGATGGGCGGAAATCGCCAAAAATTTCGTAGCTCATAAATACCACAATATCAGTCACTTAAAAGAAATGGGAATGATTTACGTTATTCCTTTGTCTTTGGAAGTGTCGGGAGAAACACTGCGTAATTTTTCATTAATTATGCATTATTTCAGTGAAGTAAAATTTTATTCGGAATTATTCCGCACGGCGGCCGAAGATAAAAATAATTTCGCTAAAAGCGTAACTTCCTTTTTACGGGGAGATTTAGTTGAAAATCGTTTAAATTTGCCGGATAACGGTAAAACCCGTTGGTTAGTTGTCCAAAGATATCTTGCTAAAGATGATGAAAATGATTGGCGGCTTTTTGAACCGCATGTAAATCCTGAAGCGATGCATTGGGAACGGGCGGAAAAAATGCTGGTTGAAACCGGAAAATCTTTTAACGGTTTTTCGGCGGATTTGGATTTTTGGCAAAATCTTAATTGGGTAGGTGATTATTTTCCAACGGAAAGCGGCGTTGACGTCTTAGTGAGTTTTAATCTTATTGATACGGCGATGTCTTTAGTAAAAGAAAAAGAACTTGTAAAATATCTCTATCATCATCAAGAGGCGATGTGGAATAAAATTTTTATGGAATATTTCGGCGAAGAAAAAATGGAACAAATGATGAAAGAAAATATCGTTAAAGGTTGGTTTGAGATGTAGTGTATTTTTTATATGAAGCCCAACTCCTTCACCCTTATAGAACTCGTCATAGTAATAGCGGTTCTCTCCATTCTATCAGCAGTAGTGGTAATAACGATAAATCCGGCAGAACAGATGAAATCAGCCAGAGATTCAAGAAGAGCTGAAGAACTGACAACAATAAATAAAGCCATATCTCTGTACGTCGCAGACGGAGGTTCATCCTTAGGTTCCACAAATACGGTATATGTCTCCATTCCCGATTCTTCAGCCACCTGTGCCAATCTGGGCCTTCCCACCTTACCTACAGGCTGGAGTTATCATTGCTCTACATCAGTAAACCTTCAAAAAACAGATTCTACGGGCTGGATACCCGTCAATTTTTCAAGCATCTCCTTTACTACACCCTTAAGCTCTTTACCCGTGGATCCCGTCAATACCACAAGTACGGGTAATTACTATACGTATATCACCGGAGGTTCCTGGGAACTGACTTCTTCCATGGAATCAGCCAAATACAAGCTTGGAGGAGCAAACGACAAAACGAGCAAAGATGGAGGTTTATACACGGGACTTTACGAACTTGGCACTAATCTTACCTTATTACCCTTGGATTACGGAGATACCTCACTGGTAGGCTACTGGAAGTTTGATGAAGGCTCCGGAACTACTGCGTATGATGCGTCGGGACATGGCAAAAATGGAACGTTTAATTGTTATGGAGCAGGATGTTCAAATCCGCAATGGTCTACGGGTAAATTGAATAATGCCGTTTATTACAACACTAATGGCACTACTCAACAATACGTTTCTATACCTTCGTTTGGTTTGTCGGGGAACGCTTTAACGGTATCTTTTTGGGCAAAAAATTATTTAAACAATACCTACTTCCAAACTTTTTTAGGCGATGGAGGCCAATCAGGAAGCATTGGTTATATTTTTATTTATAGAAGCGCCAATAGCGATGAACTTGCATATCAATATGCTTACGGCGCAAGCTATACTACTATTTCAGACTCCGATTTTTTTACAGATATTAATGGCGTATGGACCTTAATTACTATATCTGCAGATTATTCCGATAAGAAGATTTATTTTTATAAAAATGGCATTCTTACTCACCAACTATCAATGACAACTCCAATTTTCCCGTCAACGACGAGGGTAAGATATATAGGAGAATATTCCGCCGGCGCGCATCCTTTAGTAAACGCATACATAGATGACTACCGTATTTATAACCGCGCCCTTTCCGCCGCCGAGATATCGGCGATATATAATGCGACAAAGTAAATAAACTTGAATAAATAAAAACCCGCTCACAAGCGGGTTTTTATTTATTCTTTGTCCTCAAGCGCTTCCAAAGTTTTCTTTTTTATTTCGTTCAAAAGTTTTTTATCTTCTTTTAATTTTGTCCTGCTGGCTTCCATGCCAACGCCAAGTTTTTCATCGTTGAAAGAAAAGGTGTTTCCGGATTTTTTAACGATTCCGTTTTTAATCGCCACCGCCAACACGTCACCCTCATAAGAAATACCCTCGCCGTAGATTATGTCGAATTCGGCGATTTTAAACGGCGCTGCCGCCTTGTTTTTGGCAACTTTGGCGCGGGTGCGATTACCTATCACGTCTTCACCTTTTTTAATCTGGGCGATGCGTCTTAAATCGATTCTCACCGAGGCGAAAAATTTCAAAGCTCTTCCGCCCGGAGTGGTTGTCGGCTCGCCATATCCCATCATGCCGATTTTATCTCTTAACTGGTTTATAAAAATAATCAAAACGTTTCCTTTGGCCGCCAATGCCGTTATCTTTCTCAAAGCCTGACCCATCATTCTTGCTTGAAGGCCGACAAATTGCGCCCCCATCTCGCCTTCTATTTCCGCCCGGGGAGTTAAGGCCGCCACCGAATCAACAACGACAACGCCTATTTGCCCGGAACGCACAAGCGCTTCCAAAATATTTAAAGCGTCTTCGCCGCTATCGGGCTGTGAAATCAAAAGTTCGTCCAATTTAACGCCGAGCTTTTTGGCGTAATCCGGGTCCATGGCATGCTCGGCATCGATATAAGCGGCTTTATCGCCTTTTTTTTGCGCTTCAGCAATAACATGAAGCGCCATTGTGCTCTTGCCGCTTGATTCCGGCCCGAAAATCTCCACTATTCTGCCTTTTGGCAAACCGCCCACTCCCAACGCCAAGTCCAAAGAAAAAGAGCCCGTTGAGATTGAAGCCACATTTACTTTCTTTATCTCGCCAAGCCTCATCATTGTGCCTTCGCCGAATTTCTCGTTTATGGACTCAACAAATTTATCCATATCGCCGGACTTATCTTGAGATTTTGGTTTTTCAATGTCTTTTTTCATAAATAAATTATACTACGAAATATAAAAAAACGAAATCGCGGAATTTGTTGTATCGGCGATTTCGTTTTCTTAAATTTATAGTCTTTGAGAAATTACCGTTTTACAAACGGCAACAAACCCATTATTCTGGCTCTTTTTATGGCGTTGCTTATCATCCTCTGGTGCTTGGCGCAAGCGCCGGTGTACCGCGGGTCGATAATCTTGCCCTGCGAAGAAACAAGCCGTTTAAGGGCGTCTATTTCTTTATAATCTATCGTTTTTGAATTTTGCGAACAGAAAAAGCATTGCATAGTTTTTTTAAAATGGTAAATCTTCCGCTGTTATTTCTTCTTCATCGATGTTTATTTCGGGTAAATCGTTTTTTGGCGAAACAAAACCTTCTTTTGCCGGACCCGAAAAATCTTTTGATTGCCCCGTCGGCCTGGGCCCCAGTTGAATTCTTTCTCCGATAATTTCGGTCGTTCTCTGTGTTTGGCCTTGCTGATTTTGCCAAGTTCGCGTTCTTAACCTGCCCTCAACCAATATCATGCTTCCTTTAGTCAAAAATTGGGCGACTATTTCCGCTTGCCTACCCCAAAGTACGACGTTATGGAATTCCACTTCCTGCTGTTTGGTTCCGCTTTTATCGTTCCAAACCCTGTTCGTCGCCACTCCGAAACTTGTAACTTGCTGGCCGGTCGGCGTAGACCTTAATTGCGGGTCTGCCGTCAATCTGCCAAGAACGAAAACTTTGTTTAAATCCATATGTTTACTTTAATATTTCCTCTAACCTTTTTTCCAAATCTTCGTTGCTTAAAACTTCAGTCTTTTGCGGCTTCGCTGCCTGTCTTCTTTCTTTTGCCGGCTGAACTTCTTGTTGTGCTTCCGCCGATTTTTCATTTTCAAAATAAGCTCTTTCGGCGCGCGCCTCATCTTCTTTTGTTTTAATTACCGGATTGGCGAACACTGTCAGCCTTAAAACGCCCGGCGCCATGCTTAAATCCTTTCTGAATTCCTCCACTTTGGCCGGATCCGCCGAAAAATAGGCATAACCGAACTGAGCGAAATTTTGCTTCTTAATCGGATAGGCAAGTTTTATGCTTGAAATCTGGCCTTCGTTTACTAAGCCGAATCCGGCCCGTTCAATAGCCCCGAAAACAACCTTGCGGTCTTCTTCGGATTTAAGCAAAAAGCCTATTTCGTAATTTTTTGTTTCTTCAGACATATTTTATATTCACCTTATATTAATCGTTTTCACTGCTAATAGTCAAATCGTCGCGCAGTCCGGTACCTGCCGGAATCAACCGGCCGATAATGACGTTTTCTTTTAATCCTCTCAAGTGGTCTATTCTTCCTTCCGAAGCCGCAAGCACCAAAACTCTTGCCGTTTCCTGGAATGACGCCGAAGACAAGAAACTTTCTGTTGAAAGAGCGGTCTTGGTAATTCCCATTAACAATTGTTTGGCATGCGCCGGCTCTTTACCTTTAAGTTTAACGTCGCGATTGGCTTCCAAGAATTTCGATTTTTCCACTACCTCGCCGGTAACAAAATCGGTGTCTCCGGTTTCTTTAATCATAACCCTTGAGAACATTTTCTTTATTACTATCTCGATGTGTTTATCGCTGATGTTGGTACCTTCCGAAACGTAAATCTTCTGGACTTCGTTCGTGATATATCTTTCAACCGCTTCACGTCCTTTCAAGTTGAAAAGTTCTTTAAGTTCCACCGAACCTTCGCAAAGCTGGTCGCCTTTTTCAACCGTCTGTCCGACTTTCACGAAAATCGCGTTAGCCCGCGGAATTGAATATTCAATTAACTTTTCTTTCGCTTTTTTCGCGCCCTTAACCGTTTTACCCGGCTTCAAAGCTTTCAATTTAATCACTTTCAAATTTCCCTTATCTTCAATCTCTTCTATTATTCCTTCCGCTTCCGCCAAAGGAGCGCGTCCTTTCGGAATTCTCGCTTCAAAAAGCTCCTGAACCCTCGGCAAACCGTGCGTGATGTCTACACCCGCAACGCCTCCAGTGTGGAACGTTCTCAATGTAAGCTGGGTGCCCGGCTCTCCAATAGATTGCGCCGCGATAACGCCGACAGCTTCTCCTAATTTAATTTTTTCGTTTCTTCCAAGGTCGGCGCCGTAGCATTTAGAGCAAATGCCGTAAAGCGTTTTACAAGCAATAGGCGAGCGTAATTTTACCGATTGAATCGCCGATTTACTTATCAGATCCGCGGTTTCATGATCGACTATTTCCCCCGCTTTTAATATTACTTTCTTGCCGTCTTTAATGTCTTCGGCAGCCGTCCTGCTGATAAGTCTTTGACCGAAGTTGTAGCCAAAAGCGTCTCCATCAGCTCTCAAAACTTCTATTGATTCTTTTGTCTTGCAATCTTTTTCTCGAATAACCAAGTCTTGTGAAACATCAACCAAACGCCTTGTTAGGTATCCTGCGGAAGCCGTTTTCAAAGCGGTATCGATTAATCCTTTTCTGGCACCGTGAGTGTTAATAAAGAATTCCAAAACATTCAAACCTTCTTTATAAGATGCCTTCACCGGCAATTCAATGGTTTCTCCGCGGGGATTCGATACGAGACCTTTCATACCCGCCATCTGTATCGGCTGAGACCAGCTTCCTCTTGCACCCGATTCAACAATGGAGAAAACCGTGCTGCGCTTATTGAATGATTTCGCAACTTCTTTTCCAACCGCGGCAATCGTTTTTTCCCAAATCTCAATCGTTTTTATTCTTGATTCCGAAGCGGTCAAAAGTCCGTCTTCGTATTGGTCTTTTACTTTTGTTATTTCTTTCTCGGCCTCCGCAATTAATCTCTTTTTCTCCGGCGGAATGTTTAAGTCATCCATACCCCAGCTGATGCCGGAAATGGTTGACCAATAAAACCCGAGTTTCTTTATTTCATCCAAAATTTCCCAAACGTCGCCAAGTTGGTATTTTTCTATAAGCTCCATAATGAATTTCTGGAGCTCTTTCTTGCCCATCATTTTATTGACGAATTTGAAATCCGCCGGCAAAATGGCGTTGAAAATAAGCCTGCCGACGCTGGTTCTAACTAATTTTTCTTCGCCGGCTATTCTGCCGACTTTGATATATTCGTTTATTTTGACGTAGCCGAATTCATAAGCCATCATCGCTTCATCGACATCGACGAACACTTTTTCTTCTCCTTCTTTGACACTGTCTTCCTCGACAACTTTAGTTAAATAATAACAACCCAAAACGATGTCCTGGGAAGGCGTGATTACCGGCTCGCCTGTCGCCGGCTTCAAAATATTTCCGGAAGCAAGCATAAGATTCGTCGCTTCTTTCTGGGCTTCGTCGGTCAACGGCAAGTGAACGGCCATTTGGTCGCCGTCAAAGTCCGCGTTAAAAGCCGAACACACCATTGGCGGGATTCTAATACACAAATCTTCGATAAGAATCGGCTTAAAAGCCTGGATACCGAGTCGGTGAAGCGTCGGAGCGCGGTTCAAAAGAACTTTTTTGCCCGCGATAACCTCTTCCAAAATTTCCCAGATTTCCGGCGTGGCATTTTCTATTAAATGATTGGCGTTTCTGATGTTATGAGCCAAACCCCTCTCGATTATTTTATTAATAACGAACGGCTTAAAGATTTCCAAAGCCATTTTTTTCGGCAAACCGCACTCATTAAGTTTCAAATCCGGACCGACGGCGATAACCGAACGTCCCGAGTAGTCAACGCGCTTTCCGAGCAAGTTCTGACGGAATCTTCCCTGTTTTCCTTTAAGCATGTCCGCAAGTGAACGAAGCGGTCGGCGCTGGCTTGAAAGCTGCGGCTGATTTCCAAAGCGCGCGGTATTGTCTATTAATGCATCTATGGATTCCTGCAACATTCTTTTTTCGTTGGTGATGATGATTTCCGGCGCTTTAAGCTCCATCAATTTCTTCAAACGATTGTTGCGGTTTATTACGCGGCGGTACAAATCGTTAAGGTCGGAAGTGGCATAACGGCCTCCATCCAACGCGACCATTGGGCGCAAATCGGGCGGTAAAACCGGAAGAACAGTCATAACCATCCACTCGGGCCTGGTTTTATTTTTCAAAAACGATTTCACCAGTTTAAGTCTGTAAAGCAAATAGCGTTCGCGGGTGATGTCTTTGGCGTTTTCGATTTCTTTTTCAATCTTCGCCGCTTCTTTTTTCAAATCGATGCCTTCCAAAATTTTTCTTACCGCTTCGGCTCCCGTGCCCGCTTCAAAAACGCTGCCGAATCTCTTCGCCAAATTAAAGTATTCCGCTTCGTTCAAAATTTTTCCGGGCTTAAGCGAAATAATAATATCTCTTACGTCCGAAGCCGCACTCTCAAGTTCGTCTTTACTGTCTTTTGTGGAACCTTTCTTTTTAGAACGAAGTTCGCGCTCAAGTTCTTCAAGAGCCGATTTCTTATTATCTTCGTTTACTTTTGTGACAATGTATGCGGCGTAATAAATAACCTTCTCCAATTTTTGGAGCGGCGCGTTCAAAAACAAACCTATTTTTGAAGGAATGGTTCTTAAAAGCCAGATATGCGCCACCGGAGTCGCCAATTTAATATGACCCATTCTCTCGCGCCTTACCGAAGCGCGGGTAACCTCGACTCCGCAACGGTCGCAAACAATATCTTTATAGCGGACTCTTTTGTATTTTCCGCAGTAGCACTCAAAATCTTTTGTCGGTCCGAAAATCCTCTCGGAGAACAATCCGTCTTTTTCGGGCCGCTGGCTGCGATAGTTTATCGTTTCCGCTTTTAAAACTTCTCCATGAGACCATGAAAGAATTTCTTCTGGTGATGCTATTTTTATTTTTAAGGCGTTTATTTCCATAGTTATTTATTTAACTTAGTCCTCTTCTTTTTCATCTTCATCTTTAGAACTTATCAACGGCGTTCCTTCTCCCATGACCGTTTCCACTCCGAGCCCCAAAGCTTTTATTTCGCTTACCAACACGTTGAAAGCCGAAGGCGTGCTGGGGTTTTTGATTTTCTCTCCCCTGATTATCGATTCAAACGCCGCGCCGCGGCCAAAAATATCATCCGATTTTATAGTGAGCATTTCTTGCAAAGTATGCGCCGCGCCATAACCTTCAAGAGCCCACACTTCCATTTCTCCAAAGCGCTGGCCTCCAAACTGCGCCTTTCCTCCCAACGGCTGCTGGGTAATAAGCGAGTAAGGTCCGGTTGAACGCATGTGAATCTTATCTTCAACCAAGTGATTAAGCTTCAACATATATATGTATCCCACGGTAATCGGTCTCGGGAACGGTTTACCTGTCCGGCCGTCATAAGCTATCATCTTACCCGTTTCCGGCAATCCGGCTTTTTTAAGTTCTTCTTTTATTTGATCTTCCGTAGCTCCGACGAAAACCGGAGTAACCGCGCGATAACCAAGCTTCTTGGCAGCGATACCCAAGTGCGTTTCCAAAATCTGTCCCAAGTTCATACGGGAAGCGATACCAAGCGGATTCAAAATGATATCAACCGGCGTTCCATCTTCAAGATACGGCATGTCTTCAACCGGACGGACCTGCGAAATAACGCCCTTGTTTCCGTGACGTCCGGCGAGCTTGTCTCCGGCGCGCACTTTTCTCAATTGAGCGATATCTATTTGAATTCTCTTTATGACTCCCGGGTCAAGCTTGTCTCCATGGTCGCGCGAGAATATTTTTATTCCCACAATTCTTCCCGATTTGCCGTGCGGCAAAACCAAAGAAGTGTCGCGGACATCGGCGACTTTTTCACCGAAAACCGCGCGCAAAAGTTTTTCTTCCGAAGTCATTTCCACTTCACCTTTAGGTGAAATTTTTCCGACTAAAATGTCTCCGGCTCCGACTTCGGCGCCGATTCTGATTATTCCCTCTTCATCCAAATTCTTAAGCCTTTCTTCCGGCACGTTCGGAATATCCGGAGTCGTTAATTCCGGCCCAAGTTTCGTGTCGCGGATATCGCAATAAAAGTCCTCTATATATATTGAGCTGAAGATGTCGTTCTCGCGCACTCTTTCCGAAAGCACGATGGCGTCTTCAAAGTTCGCTCCTTCCCAAGTGGTAAATGCCACCAACATGTTTTGACCCAAAGCCAAAACTCCGTTTTCCGAAGAAGCGCAGTCCGCCAAAACGTCTCCCTTTTTAACCTTGGCGCCTTTTTTAACCAAAGGCCTTTCGGAAATCGAGGTGTAATAGTTCGAACGCTGGAATTTATGGACTATGTAATTTTTCTTTTTGCCGTTATTTTCTTCAATCGTGATTCCCCGGCCGTCAACTTCGGTAACCACTCCGTCCGCTTCGGCAATAATAAGTCTGCCGGAATCAAAAACCGCTTTTTCTTCAATACCCGTTGAAACAAGCGGCGCCTGCGGCCGTATCGGCGGAACTGCCTGCCTCTGCATGTTTGAACCCATGAGCGCCCTGTTGGCGTCGTCGTGTTCCAAGAAAGGAATAAGCGAAGGCGCCACCGCCATGATTTGGTTATACGAAACGTCTATGTATTCAATTTCTTCTTTTTTAACGACTGTCGGCTGGCCCTTGAATCTCGCATCAACCAGTTCGTCCGCTATCCTTCCGGTGTTATCTAATTTCGTGCTTCCCGCGGCGATTTTATATTTCTCTTCATCAAGCGCGTTCATCCAGACTATTTCAGCGCCGATTTTTCCGTTTTTCACCGGGAAATACGGCGTTTCCAAAAATCCGTATTCATTTAAACGCGAATAATTCGCCAAGTGACTGATAAGTCCGATGTTTTGTCCTTCCGGAGTTTCAATTGGGCAAATTCTTCCATAATAAGAAGTGTGAACGTCGCGGACTTCAAACCCGGCGCGTTCTCTTGTTAAACCTCCCGGTCCCATGGCCGAAAGTCTGCGTTTATGTTCGAGTTCGGAAAGCGGATTCACCTGGTCCATGAATTGCGAGAGTTGAGAAGAAGAGAAAAATTCTTTAACCACGGCAACGAGCGGCCTGGCGTTTATTAATTGAAGCGGAGTTAAATCGGCGACTTCAAGAGTGGACATTCTGTCCTGAATTATCCTGCGGAGCCTGGCAAAACCGACGTAAAGCCTGCTTTGCAAAAGTTCTCCCACGGCGCGGATTCTGCGGTTTCCCAAGTGGTCGATATCGTCCGGTTCGGCTGTCGGAGTATTGTTTAATTTTATAATTTCCTTAACCGCCAAAATCAAATCTTCCAGATTAAGCAATTGAGAATCCTTGTTTTTCATTCCCAGGCGCTGATTAAGCTTGAATCTGCCTACCGGTGAAAGGCTGTAACGGTCAAGCCTTTCAAACATCGCATCCACCAAGCTCTTGGCATTTTCCGGAGTCGCCAAATCGCCCGGGCGAAGCCGTTTATAAATTTCGCTGTACGCGTCCAAAACGGTTTTGGAATAATCTTTTTTAAGAGTGACTTCTATTGATTTCAATTCGTCGGGAACGTCGGCGAATTCTTTCATTATTTTTTCGTTGGTATCCAAGCCGAAAATTTTAAGAAGGGCGGTAACCGGCGCTTTACGGTGCCTGTCTATTTTTACGCCGATGAAACCGTCGGCTTCTGTTGAAAATTCAAGCCACGCGCCGCGGTTCGGAATTATTTTTCCGCCAAAAAGTTTTTTATTTTTGAAAACATCCGCCGTGAAGAAAACTCCCGAAGAACGGATAAGTTGCGAAACCACAACCCTTTCCACCCCGTTTATAATGAACGTTCCGCGCTTGGTCATAATCGGGAAATCGCCAAGGTAAACTTCCTGTTCGCGAGTGTCCGATTTATCCATTTTATTGACTAATTTCACTTTCGCCCTTAAAGCAGCCTCATAAGAAAGGCCTTTATATTGCGCGGTTTCTTCGTCGTATTTCGGTTCGTCAAAAAAGTAGTTCGAGAAATAAAGTTCCATCTCTTTTCCGGAGTAATCGCGGATAGGAGAGATTTCATCAAAAAGTTCCTTGAGCCCTTTTTTTACAAACCAATTCCAGGAAGCGATTTGAATTTCAGCCAGGAATTGTTGCTCAATGAATGGAGCAGGGTGGGACGAAAAATTTTTGGTCGGCATTTTCATAATTTTTTGGTGGTTTTTTTTAACAAAAAAATAAAATTTCCCGCTTGCGCTAAAAACTAAACGGGATTTTGCCTAATCACATATTCAAATACCTTGCCCTATTTTCATTATGTTCTTCCAATGTTTTACTGAAAATAGTTTGTTTTGTTTTGGGGTCGGAAAGATAATACCAATAATCGGATTTTTCCGGATTTAAAGCGGCTGTAATTGCGTCGAGTGAAGGGTTTGAAATCGGTCCCGGCGGCAAACCCTGTTTAATGTAAACGTTGTATGAAAAATCTTTTTTATAATCGTCTCTGCTAAGTGAAGGGCAATTCATAAACCTTCCGCCGCATTCACCATAGACCAAAGCGGCATCAACCTGTAACGGCATATTAACCGATAATCTCTTATTTAAAATTCCTGCAGCCAAACGCCGCTCGGAACTGTCCGGCACTTCTTTTTCCAGGATTGAAGCCAAATTGATTATTTTCAAAACATTACCTTGTTTCGCAAAAAAAAGCAAGCCCCCCGCCTTTTGCGCCTTTTCGTGGAAATTATCAAGGAATATTCTTATTGTTGAATCGATATCCGCGCCCGCGATAAAATTATAAGTGTCGGGCATTAAAAATCCTTCAAGCGGTCCGCTGATGGCGTCTTTCCTTTCAACTGGCAGCCACGGATAATCTTCTCTTAAATTATCAACGTTGAAATTTATCAGTTCGCCGGGTTTTATTATCGCCAACGCGGAAAGTTTGTCATCTATTTCCGCGAGCGTCAGTCCCGGAGGAATGACAACTGAAATTTCTTCCGGTCCCTCAACCAGCATTTTCATTAATTTTGAAACACTGATGTTTTCCGGAATGAAATATCTTCCCGGTTTTATATCTCCAAAACTTCCGGAAAGCGCGCCGTAAATTTTAAAAATCATTTCCGACGAAATAACGCCGCCGAGCTTTAATTCGCTTGAAACCTGGCTAAAACTCATCCCCTTATTGATTTCTATTTCTTTAATTTTAGAGAAATCAATCGGCTTTTCTTTTTGAAAAAGAAAAAGTCCGAGAGCCAAAACAGCCAAAACAAAAAAAGCCGAGAGGATTAATTTATATTTGTTCATTAAAATTAAATGGAACGACGAGTAAAAACTGACTGAATTATGCCTATAAAGATTAAATTAGTCAAGAGACTTGAACCGCCATAACTCAAAAACGGAAATGTCACTCCGATAACCGGCGTCAGTCCCAAATTTGAACCGATATTAAAAATAAATTGCACCGCGAATAAAATCGCCGTCCCCAAACAAACAAACCGCCCGAAATTACTGTCCGCGTCCAATCCTATTCTGATAATTCTGAAAATTAGAAACGCGAAAGCCAAAACCAAAAGCAGCCCCGCGATCATTCCCCATTCTTCGACAAAAGCCGAAAAAATAAAGTCTGTTGAGGCCTCGGGCAAAAAGCCAAGCTGAACCTGGCTTCCTTGGCCGAACCCTTTACCCAAAAGCCCGGCCGAACCAATGGCGATTTTCGCCTGAATAACGTTGTAATTTACGCCCAATGGGTCTCTATCCGGGAATACAAACCCAACAATCCTGTCTTTTTGATAACCTTCTAAAACCGCATTCCATGCCACGCCCCCTAAAATGGAAAAAATTATTATGGCGATTACCAAATGTCTGTATTTTATTCCGCTCACCAGAAGAAAACCGAACCAAATACAAAAAAGTACCAAGGCTGAACCGAAATCCGGCTGAAAAGCGACAAACGCCGCGGGAACCAAAAAATAAATAAATGAGCCGAGTAAATTAGAAAGTTTGGCAATGCCGATATTTTTCCGGCTGAAAAATTTCGCGAACACCAATATTAAAGCTAATTTGGCAAACTCCGAAACCTGAAAGTGGATTCCGCCAAAAACCAACCAGCCTCTTGTGCCTCTTATTGAAGGAGCGAAGAACCCCGCGATAATCAAAAGCAAAATGGAAATCGCGTAGATTCCAAAAATCGCTCCACGGTAATTGGCGTAAGACTGCCAGTTTAAAAAGACAAAGGTTACCGCGACAACAATGCCTATAGCGGCAAAAATCAGTTGCTTCCAAAACAAATCCGGCTGGCCCGAGGCCAAAGTCACCAACCCCGCGGCAATCAAAAACAAAACCGCGAAGTTTAATTTCCAATCAAGTTGTTTAATTAAAGAGACCATTTATTTTAAAGTTAAATTTCCGTCTGCAATCATTTTATATTTTTTCTTATTCAAGAAATCTATATACGCTCCGGCCGCAATCATCGCCGCATTATCTGTCGGAAATTTCGTAACAAAAAGTTTAACTTTATCTTTTTGTTGTTTGTTATAAGTTATAAGTTGTTTATTAAAAGCTTTGCGGAGCGACTTATTCGCCGCTACCCCTCCTGAAATCATAACAGATTTCGCGCCAAATTCTTCCACCGCTCGAAGAGTTTTCTTTATTAAAGAATCAAACGCCGCTGCCTGAAAACTCGCCGCAATGTCTGCCTTACTGTTTGTAGTTTGAAGTTTGTGGTCTCGCAAGTAGTACAGCACCGACGTTTTCAGCCCCGAAAAACTGAAGTCGTAATTCTTTTGATTAAGCATCGGCCTGGGAAAATCTATAGCTTTTGAATTGCCGAGTTTAGCGAGCTTTTCAATCTCCGGCCCGCCCGGATAGGGGAGTTTAAGTAGTCTTGCCACCTTATCAAAGCACTCACCCACGGCATCATCTCTTGTCTCGCCGATTTTTTTATAATGCGCCAAATCTTTCATTAATAAAAGAATTGTGTGTCCGCCGCTTATTACAAGCGCAATCGCCGGAAAAATATTTTTATCTAATTTTTTCTGCGATAATAAAAAGCTATATAAATGCCCCGATAAATGATTCGCCCCTGCAATTCTTAATTCTTTATTCTTTATTCTTAATTCTTCAGCGAAGTTAATTCCCGTCCACAACGCCGGCTCCAAGCCAGGCCCAACCGTCACAGTGAGTAAATCGATTTTTTGTTTATAGTTTATAGTTTGTAGTTTTTTGTATAGTATCGGCAAATTCTTTTGATGTTCCCTTTTTGCCAAATTCGGAACAACACCTCCAAAAGGTCTATGAATTGTTATTTGTGAGGCCACTAAATTTTCCAGAACTTTAAAGCGAGGTGCCCTTAAACCTCCATCAGCATCAACCAATGCAATGGCTGTTTCGTCGCAAGATGTTTCAATGGCTAAAATACGCATAAGTACACTATATATATTGAGATAGACGGAGGCAATAGGCTTATTAAAAATAAAAACAGCCGCCCCGCAGCTGTTAATTCTCTCTTATTTCTTACTCTTTACACTTATTTCTTCGTTCTTGCCGGCGGAAATATAGTCGTCTCTCGGACAGATTTATTCATTATAAAAGCAAAAAATCTTTCGCTCATTCCAAAGCCGAGCGCGGGCGGCATGCCGTATTCGAGCGCTTCCACAAAATCCTCATCCATCATTTGTGCTTCTTTGTCTCCCGCTTTGCGCGCTTTCATTTGTTCCGCAAACCTGTTTTTTTGGTCTATTGGGTCGTTAAGTTCCGCGAATCCGTTGCCAAGCTCGGATTTTCCGGCAACCAATTGAAAACGTAAAACTTTTTTTGGATTTTCCGGGTCGGCTTTTGCCAAAGGCGATATTTCAATCGGGTGCCCGGTCAAAAAGCACGGCTGAATAAGTCTTTGCCGGACCGTTCTTTTGTAAATCGCGTCTATTAACCTGCCTTTGCCCCAGCCCTTTTCATATTTTACTTTCAACCCGTCCAATTTTTTCTTCAACTCCAAAACGCTGACTTCTTTATTCAAGTCAATTCCCGCTTCTTCTTTAAAAGCCTCAAAATAATCCACTCGCGGAAAATCAACTTTCCAATTTATCTTTTCCCCCTCGAATTCCGTTTCGTATTTTCCAACAACTTCAAAAACCACTTTCTTGAAAAGTTTTTCCACAAAATCCATTCCCTTTTCCATATCCGAATACGCCCAATAAAATTCCGTGTACTCGAATTCCTGTAAATGCTCGCGGTCCATTCCCTCGTTTCTGAAGACTCGGCCGATTTCAAAAACTTTTTCAAACCCGCCCACCAAAAGCCGCTTAAGCGGAAGCTCCAGGGAAATACGTAAATAAAAATCCTGGTCCAAGGCGTTGTAATGGGTTTTAAACGGCTCGGCATCCGCTCCGCCCGGAATATGCTCGAGCACCGGAGTCTGCACTTCCAAAAATCCGGCACCTGCCAAACAATTCCTTATTGTCTGCCAAAAAACGTTTTTCTTCTTGAATAATTCCCGGCTATCGGGATTAAGCGCCAAATCCAAATATCTTTTCCGTAAAATTTCTTCCTCGTCTTTCAGACCAAAGTACTCCGTCGGAATCGGCCGGATATTTTTCGATAATATTTTCCAATTATTTACCTTTAAAGTTTTTTCTTTCTTTTTTGTCAAAAAAAGAGTTCCTTCCACTTCCACAAAATCACCCATCTCGATATTGTCCGTGAAAAGCTTGTATTTATTTTCAGGCAAATTTTCTTTGCGCAAAAAAATCTGGATTTTCCCGGTGCCATCTTCAATATTTCCAAAAGCCGCCCCGCCCATCAAACGGAAAGATTTCAGCCTGCCGGCCAAAACAACCTCTTTCCTGAACAATTTCAACACAAGAAACCCCCACAGCGCCTCGGCATTTGTCATTGTCCTGCTGGTCTTTTCCGGATACGGCTCCATGCCCGCTTTTTTCAAATTCTCAAGTTTTTCAAGTTTTACTTTAACGTCGTCGTTCATTAGTTATGATTATAGCACAATTTTTGCTCTTTTTTAAAGCGTTCCAGCGCTAAACCAATTAATCTATCCAAAAGTTTAGATAATGAAATTCCGTTCGCCTCCCATAACTTTGGGTACATACTTCTGGAAATAAATCCGGGAATCGTGTTTATCTCGTTTACCAACAAATCTCCATTTTTCTTCAAAAAGAAATCCACTCTCGCCATTCCCTCGCAACTAAGAATTCTAAATGTTTTAATTGCCGTTTGTTGAATTCTTTTTAATGTTTCTTTCGAAACTTTTGCCGGAATCCCCAATTCAACGCAATCCTCATCTATATATTTCGCTTTATACGAATAAAAGTCTTGTTTTAAAATAATTTCTCCCGGAGCCGAAACTATCGGGAAGTCGTTTCCTAAAACAGCGCATTCTATCTCTCTTCCGATAATAGCTTCTTCAATAATAATCTTTGAGTCGTATTTTAACGCCTCAACTACGCCTTTTTTAAACTCTTTTTCATTTTTAACCTTACTTATACCCACGGAAGAACCGGTATTCGCGGGCTTAATAAACATAGTTAAGCCAAGTTTTTTTGAGGCTTGTTTATATGAAGTTTTTTCCTTGGGATAAACCGTAATAAATTTCGCCACAGGAATGCCGGCTTCTTTTAAAAGCTTTTTGGAAATGTCTTTGTCCATTCCAATTGCCGAGCCAAGCACTCCGGCGCCGACAAACGGCAAACCGGAAAATTTCAATAAACCCTGAAGAGTTCCATCTTCGCCATACGTTCCATGGATAACCGGAAAAATAAAATCAACCTTATTAAGAGTTTTTCTATCCAATAACCAATTTTCTGTCTTTTTTATATGTATTGGGATTACCTTATATTTCTTCCTATCCAATGCCTTAATGATGTTTTTTGCCGAAACAACCGAAACTTCATGCTCGGCCGATTTTCCCCCAAAAATAACGCCAACTCTCAATTTTTTAACCATTTTTAATCTATATATTCGGAATAATTTTCTTCGCCATTTTTAAATATATTCCAAAAAGTGAAAAATCTTTCTTTTTTAACATCTCCTATAAAACTCGCAACCTCATCAAATTTAACGAATTTGTATTCAATAAGTTCTTCTTCTTGAATTTTTATGCTTCTAATTTGTTCGTCGCTTAAAATTCCGCCATAAAAGAAAAATTGCAAACTCTCGCCCTTATAACCGGGTTCCATTACGTAATCTACGCATAAAAATCTAGGCTTAGGAATATCCAAGTTTAATTCTTCTTTTACCTCCCTTATTGCCGCGTGCCTTGGCGATTCGTCTTTTTCTACCGACCCGCCCGGAATAGTCCAGTGATCTTTATAGTTTGGCTTTAATATTAAAAGTTCTTCTTTATTATTAAAAAAGAAAACTCCGGCGCCCATTTTTTTCTTAGGTAAGCCATCAAAAAATTCTTTGTCTGTCATTTAAAAAATATAACACCCGCCACCCCGAAAAGCAAAAAAACAAAAAACCGCCAAACCCGGCGGTTTTTCTTATTTTATTTACAGCAATTATCTTCACACTTGCCGTCATCGCATTTTTCTCCGCAGCATTTACCACAGCAGCAATGATTATAGAGCCAGGCGACCAAAAAAGCGCCGACCCAGGCAAGAACTCCCATAAGTACAACTCCAATTATCGCCATCATCCAATCAACAGAATTTGTCTCAATAGAAGCCACATTATATCCGGGCATCATGGTATCCATCCAATAATGAGCCCAGTCCGGCATAATCGCCACTTTAATGGTCCATCCCAACTGAAAAACCATTGAAACCAACCCTACTGCATTCGCAAATTTAACAGGTTTTAACATAGATTTTTTATTATCTAAATTCTCGACCTTTTTGAATTTATTTTTCTATTTAAAAAATGAGCTATTTTATTTAAGGCCCTCTGAGGATCATTTTTTAATTCATGTTCCCAAATTCTCAAAACTTGCCATCCCTCTTTCTTTAATTTTATCCTATTTCTTTTATCTCTCTTTATGTTTTGTTCAATCTTTAAGAGCCAATAATTATTAGGTAGTCTTTTTTTAAGATTAATAAATTGGTAGCCGTGCCAGAAATCTCCATCTATAAAAATAGCTTTTTTATTTTTAGGCAACGCGATGTCTGGACTCCCTAAAATTTTAGAATAATGCTTTCTAAATATTATCTTTTTCTTCTTCAACTCTTTAAAAACTAAAAGTTCTGGTCCTGTATTTTTTGCCCGAATCGCTGCCATATTTTTAGACCTTATTGCTGGCGAATGAACATCTGTCATTTATCTAAAATAAATTTTCAGCATTTGCCCCGATATTTTCCTTATAACTGGTACTACAACTGAATTGCCGTACTGCCTATATTGTTGCGTACTTGAAACGGGCAATGATGGCAAATCAAATGGGAAACCCATTATAGCTCGACATTCCTTTTCTGTTAGCAATCTCAACCCGGTCGGCCCGTCTTCAACAAAAATACCTGTTAATCTTTGAATTTTATGGTAAGAGGCAACCAATGTTTTGGAAATTTGTTTTCCGTTGAATTTTAAAATCTGCGGCCTGCCATCCTTTTTCTTGTTAATATAAACTCTCTGTAGGTGCTTCGTGATTGACCTTGCAGATCCGCCCTTTTCAAGAAATTTATTTATATATACTGTTGATTTTTTACGCAATTTATTAAAATCAAATCCAATAATATCTTTTTGGGGCCAAAGCTTCTTACTAAAACCAACTATATATATACGCTTCCTGTCTTGCGGGACACCAAAATCTGATGCATTTAAAACTTCCATGAACACATGGTAATCTAGATCGTTTTCTAAAATTTTAATTATTATATCAATCGTTTTTTCTCCTTTTTTATTTTTATGAGTTTTCAATCCAACAACATTTTCTAATAAAAACATTGCTGGCTTTTTATTTTTCAAAATGTCAGCAATATGGTAAAAAAGTGAACCCTGTGCCTTATTATTAAATCCCTCTCTCCCTCCTATTGAACTAAATGGCTGACAAGGAAACCCGGCGAGCAGGATATCAAACTTTTTAGGTATTTTATTCTTAATAGACTGCTTTGTTATGTCCCCTTCGGGCCGATGGCCAAAAAGTGCATTATAAGATTTTTGGCATGCCTCGTCCCACTCAGATGAAAAAACGCACTTGTTTTCCAACTTTAAATCGCGACAGGCCTTTTCGAGGCCAATTCGAGTTCCACCAATACCGGCAAAAAGATCAATAAATTCTATTTTATTTTTTTTATATCCTTTTTTCAATTTAATATTAATTTGTTATTTAGGCCCGCCTTTTTCCCTTTGAACTATTGCACGACCGACACATAATCTGGGCGTTATGGAGTTTTGTTTCGCCCTGCCTAGACCACGCCTGCTTATGATCTATTGTTAAATCCTCCCACGATAAATTCTTATTGCATTTAATGCATTTCTTTTCTGCTGCTGAATGCCATAGAATCCGTCTTTGCTCTTCCGAAAATATACGCACCCGATCATTTTTACCAAATATCGGACCTATTATTTCTTTTATATAATTCATTCTTTTTAATCGGAAGTCTTTTGTGTCTGTGCTATGTTGAGTTGCCAAAAAATAACCCTCTAAAGATTTATTTTTACCAGGCAAGGGCTTTCCTATCCTAGCATCATCTCTTAATTCATCAACTTTTGACCCGAGTTCTCTCAGCATCCATTCGGCATCTTTATACCTTGAATCGTCCGCCAATGAATAACCCTGAACCTCAAGATCTTTTAACGCCGAGACTAAAGAATAAAAATCGGAATGCTTATTAAATCTTGTTTCTTTGAGGCTTGGGAATATTTTACTTATTCTATTAATTATAGAAATGAGGTCTTTTGCTGCTTTTTTAACAAATTTATCGCTCCTTTCTCCTTTTATAACCGCATCTAATGTCTTCTTTTTGTCTTGAATGCCATCTTTTATAAGAACTAATAATTCAAGAATTAACCCAATGTCGCCCATTCTTTGTTTTTGCCCCAGCGAAATCACGCCATTTGTTTCAAGGAATAAACCTAATTTCTTTTTTTCTGATAACTGTTTAGCTATTTTCATAAAAGGAAATCCCGAAAACATTGCATTTCTAATCTCCGTAGGAGTAAGTTTTTTCCCTGTTTTATTAATTCTTTCAAAGATCTTAAAAAGAGATGTCAGGTTAAAATCTTCCCCTTCAAGTTCAAAAACCCTGAATTTACTTCCTAGAAAAAATTCTTTTAATTTCGGCGGCAATTCTTCAAAGCCCAAATTTGGAGCCGCCAATATTTTTTTCTCATCCTCTTCAGATAAATCATGCAGATCACAAATTTCCTCATCAATTTTAATCTTAAAAGGTTTAGTGCTATTTGTATGTATATGCTGTATAAAACTAACTACTGCGTTAATTCTTTGCTTGCCATCTACAACATCTAATATTGTCGTCATCCCGCTGTCCGGAGTCCTGGGATGAACCATTATTTCTGGGACTGGATATTTGCGGAAGATGCTATCTATTAATTCTCTTTCATCTTTAGCACCCCAAACAGCGTTACGCTGAAAAGCAGGCGTTAAATTAATAGTCTTTTCAGAATGAAGCATTTTATATATTTCCGAAATTCGCAATGTTTCCATAATATTTATATTTTTTTATTTTTATAGCTACGCAAAAATTCAGAAAGGTCTGAAAGAAAAATTATTTAATCAATCATTGAAATATAATCTGGACTTTTTATTCTCTTTATTTCTTTTTCTGCAAAAAACAATTCTTTTTCTGATAAATTATTAGGCAGTACGACAAAACATTTAACCTTTTTACCTAAAATGCTGTTTATCCCCCATGAATCCCACTGGTGAGTTTTTAATCTATCAGCCCTGGCAGATGTCGTACAAAAAAGTGCACACTCTAAACCATTCACCCCAAAGACAAATGGCGCAAAAAATTGATTCCCAATGCGTACATTTTCTTTTAAATTATAAATCGTACCGCTATGTTCAAGATTTTTTAAAGTAGAACATACTAGTTCTTTAAATTTACTGCCGTGCAGTGAGACACTCATAACTAATATAATAACGGCTTAAAGAGTCAAATACAATACTCGGATCTGTAAAATAAAAATCGCCCTTTTGGGCGATTTTTATTGATATTTTACCCCTATTTTTGCTTTGTTTTTGCCTTATACATCCCCGCATGCCCCGGAACAATAAAATCCGCGAGTTTTAAAACCTTTTCCCGGCTTCGTTTCAATTCTTCCATATCTAAGGCATATTCATCATTTTCGGGATAATTTTCTTTCCAAAACACATCTCCACAAATAGCTACCACTCCTTCGTCTGTTTCAACTAAAAGCGTTAAACCGGTATTATCGTGCCCTGGAGTTTTTATTATTTTTATATCTTCCGTAAAATTTTCTTCCCAATCTTTTACACTCCCACCGTCCCAAAGTCCGAAATATTCCAAAGTTTTCGCGCTCGGAAACATTCCAATATTTCTATAATGGTCGACGTGTGAATGGGTTATAAAAACATAATTAACGTCGTTTATTCCAAAACCTTCTTTTTTTAAAGCATTAATCAAAATCTGCTGGCTATCCAAAACTCCCGGATCACAAACCATTACAATGTCTTTATCTAAAATAAGAGTGGTCGTCGCCCGGGTCTTTTCCTCCCCGCCATCTACCGCCGAATCCGCGCTTGTATAACCCTCTAATAAAACTTTAACTTTCGCCATAAATTTATTTACTCCTTTTCCCGCTCACATTTCTCCTGCGCGGCATCCTCGAAGCCAAATCCCACGACCTGGCAACTTGTTTGGCAATTTTTACCGGCTTTTTCTTCCCAAAATCCCGGGCTAATTCTTTTTTTATTATTCTTTTTGTCTCTGTTATTTTTCCCATATTTATTATTTTACCACAATTCCCAAACAATAAAATCCCTCCTTAATTGTTTCATAAAATTCATGCTATAGCATATAATTTATGCAACAATTTTATTACATCTTCCCACTCTTTTTCTCTATTATTTTTATAATTAAATAAAAATCCCCGACTTTTCAGCTAGGGATTTTACCAGATTCTATATATTAAATACCATCTTCGCGCTCCCATCGGGATTCGAACCCGAGTTACCAGGATGAAAACCTGGCGTCCTAGACCAGACTAGACGATAGGAGCAATATTTAATTTTTAGGTGTATCTGTCCGCCACATTTGTCGCGGCGTAGCTTTCCGGCTTTATGCGGGGCTCAAAATCGTATGCCCGCACCATGCCGACAACTTCCTGAATTATTGTTTTTGTCGGACCGTTTTCGCCGACATCAACGTGAATTTCGAAATCAAATTCCGGCACGTCTTTTATTTTTTTCAAACTTTCCAAAATTTCTTTGGCGGCGTCGATAGAAAGCAAAACTTCCTGGATTATTCTATCACGCAAAGTATGAAATTTTTTCAGTTCCGCTTTTCTCCAAAAATATCTGCCGCCGTTGCCAACTCTGTGAACCACGACCGCCGTTATGAAATTGGTGTTTTCAACCGCATGGCCTTCCGAATCGCTGCCGATAAAAATTTTATACCGGCGGCTTTTATCTTCGGTCATAAATTTAACAACCGCTTTTGCGACTTCCGAAGCGGTCAATCTCAATCCTTCTGAATTGTTAAAATATAAATCCATTTGAGTTTAAGATATGTTTTTTGCTGTAATTTGTCAATTTTGATATACTTTCGCCATGGAACAAAAACTCGCAATTTTAATCGACGCCAATTCTTTAATTCACCGGTGCTTTCACGCCCTGCCGCCTTTTACCGGGCCGGGAGGAGTGCCAACGGGCGCGCTTTACGGCGTTTCAAATATACTACTTAAGGTTTTGCGCGAACAAAAACCGGACTACATCGCCGCTTTTTTCGACAGACCCGAACCAACCCTAAGAAAAGAGCAATTTAACGAATATAAAATCCACCGGCCCAAAGCGCCGGATGAACTGATTTCCCAGCTTATTGAAGCGCATAATTTATTTACGGCTTTTGGCGTTAAAACCTACGAAGCGCCAGGCTATGAGGCCGACGATATGATAGGAGTAGGCGCCAAACAGCTAAAATTAACCAAAGATATGAAGGTTAAAATCTTAACCAGTGACTCCGATATCCTTCAGGTGGTTGAAGACCAAAAAATAGTGGTTGAAACACCCCAAAAAGGCATAAGTGAGATGAAAATCTACGGCAGCGAAGAGGTTAAAGAGAAATATGAAGGTCTGGCGCCAAACCAAATCCCCGATTATAAAGGCTTAGTGGGCGATTCTTCGGATAATATTCCCGGCGTTTCCGGCATCGGCCCCAAAACCGCCATTCCGCTGATTTTAAAATACGGCAATTTGGAAAACTTCTTGGAAAAAGGCGTTGATGAAAAAGTTTATCAGAAAATTTACGGGCAAAAAGAACAGGCCCTTCTTTCAAAGAGCCTGGCCACGATAAATTATGAAGCGCCGCTTGAAATAGAAAATGTCGAGGAAATAAAATTCGGCAATTTGCCGAAAGAAAGCGTATTGGCTTATTTTGAAAAATTCGGTTTTAAAAGTTTAATAAAAAGAATTTCCAAAAACGGGAATTTAGGTTTTTAGATTTCCGTTTCGCCCGTAATTGTGGTTTTTGGCGCGTCGGGAGTTACCGGCTTGATGATAATGTATCTTTCTTTCCCCTCTCCCACGCTTTCCGTTGAAACGTCGGGCCTTGAAGCGAGCTCCACGTGAATCAACCGGCGTTCATAGCCATTCATCGGCGGCAAAGAAACTTCTTCTTTTATGGTGGCCGATTTTCTAGCGGCCGCCCTGGCGAGTTCCAAAATTATATTGTCGCGCTCTTTGCGATAATTATTCACGTCGATAAAGGTGGCGTTATATTCATCGCCCTCTTTTCTGTTTTTATCCGAAATAATCCTGAACACGCAATTCAATCCGGAAACGAAATTTGGAATCAGTTTTTTGAAATATTCTCCCTCGTTCACAAAAACCGAAAACCGCCCGTTTTCAGAATCATAATTCGCGGAAAAATCTCCGAATCCCATCAACTCTAAAGTCTTTTTTAAAATTTCCAATTCTTTTTCTTTATCCATTTTATATATTCATACTCTTAATTCTTTTATTGATGAAAATCTGCTGCACGACCGAGAATAGCGAAGTGGTCAACCAGTAAAGCGCGACGGCCGAGGGAAGATTAAAAAAATACAGAAACACAAAAGTCATAATCGGCCCCATAAACACCATTTGTCTGCCTACTCTTTCGGCTATGTCCGGTTCCGCTCCCGCCGGCTTGTTTGATTTGGGTAGAGCCAATTTACCTTGATAATACTGGATAACTACCGCTATGACAACCAGTAAAATACTTCTCTGGCTTAAATCGATAATTCCCAAAAATAAATTATTAATCGGCCCATCCAGCGACATTTTCGAAAGACCGTCCAAAAAAACTTTATAAAGCGCGATTAAAATCGGCAATTGAATAAGAAGTAAAAGAAAACCGGAAAATGGATTAACTTTATGCTCTTTATATAAATTCAAAAGTGCCTGGGTTTGTTTTTCTTTGTCGTCTTTATGATTTTTTTGAATTTCTTTTATTTTAGGCGTAAGACGTTGAAGTATTGCCTGGTCTTTGGCGCCCTTGTAAAACAACGGGAATAAAACAAACCTGATAATGATCGTTAAAATAATAATCGCGATTCCCAAATCGTGAAAAGAAAAATTTTGGTATAAAAATACAAGTGATTGTAAGAGCGGCTCGTAAAGAAATTTATTAAAAAGATTTATCATATTTGTTTCAAAATTATCGGCAATGATTCCATTAATTTTTCTTCGGGAAAATTCGCGGCAACCGGCAAAACGGAAATTAAAACGTCTTTTCCGGGAGTTTGCGACAATTCCAAAGCGCGAATTGTTTCAAAAATTTTCCTTTTTATCCTATTCCGCTTAACCGCGCTCTTAAAAACCTTTGCGCTCACTAAAACTCCGAACCTGGAAAAGTTTTTATCGCTATCCCTCTTTCTCGCTATAAAAAAATCACCCTTAATGGCAATCGTTTTAGATTTTTTGTCTCTCATCCACTCTTGGATTGGAAGACGAAAAATTTTTTGCAGCATTATAGCGCTATTCTTTTCCTTCCTTTTTGGATTCTCCTTTTAATAACCCTCTTTCCATTCGACGTTTTCGACCTCTTCAAGAATCCATGGGTTCTTGCCCTCTTTTTCTTTTTCGGTTGATATGTCCTTTTAGGCATAAATTAAATATAAAACATAAACTTCTAAAAATCAAATTTACAGCTAAAAGTTGTCCACAAGTAATCAACATATTAAGAACATTGGCGGCATTTGACTTGTCCCCGGATTTAAATAAGATTAGAAAATAATTTGGTGAAAAAAAATTATGGACCTCAATAAAACTTGGCAATCTGTTTTAGCGGGATTGGAACTTCAAATTTCCAGACCTAATTTTCTCACTTGGCTTAAAAATAGCCGCTTGGTTAAAAAAGAAGAAGATGGAAGGGCAATTGTCGGGTTTATGAATAACTTTGCGAAAGAATGGGTTGAAAATAAATACAATAAACTTATTTTAGAATCACTTAGAGAGTTCGACGACACAATTAAAAAAGTCGAATACATTGTTATCGCGGAAAATAAAAACGCTCCTGAGATAAAAACCGGCGAAGAGAAAAAATATTCTTCCCACCAACAAGATACTTTGCCGGAATTTAAAATTGACCCCGAAACAAATCTTCATCCCCGCTATACGATGAATTCTTTTGTTGTCGGCTCCTCGAATGAGCTCGCTTTCGCGGCGACATCGGCAATAATCAAAAACGTTGGTAAAAAATACAATCCGTTTTTCATTTACGGCGGCACCGGTCTGGGAAAAACTCACCTTATCCAGGCGATGGGTAATGAAATAAAAAATATTTATAAAAACAAGGTTAAAGTAAAATACGTTCCTTCGGAAAAATTCGTCAACGACGTCGTTTGGGCGATAAGAAACAAGCGGATGGATGATATTAAAGAGAAATACCGAAATATCGACGTTTTAATAATAGACGATATCCAATTTATCGGCGGCAAAGAAAGAAGTGAAGAAGAATTCTTCCACACATTTAATGTTTTATATGAAAATAACAAGCAAATCATTCTTTCATCAGATAGGCCGCCGGCAGCCATCCCAACCCTTGAAGCGCGGCTAAGATCGCGATTTGAAGGCGGAATGATAGCGGATATTACCTATCCTGATTACGAAATGCGCCTGGCAATCATTAAGAATAAGCTTCAAGAAAAAAACGTTCAACTTAGAGATGAAGTTTGTTCGTTAATTTCAACTAAAATCCAGAGAAATATCAGGGAATTAGAAGGTATTCTTAATAAAATATTATTTTACCAGGAAGTTAAAAATATAGACTTAGACGCGAAGACGGTTGAAGAAATAATAAATAATATCGTCCAGCAATCAGCAAAAAACATTACTGGAAACCAAATAGTTAAAGCGGTGGCTGATTTTTATGAAATGACAATCACTGACTTAATAAACCGATCAAGAAAGAAAAGTGTTGTTGAACCAAGACAAGTCGCTGCGTTTCTATTAAGGGAATTAATAGATATGTCTTATAATGACATCGGGGATAAGTTGGGGAAAAGGGATCATACAACCGCCATATACGCGTGTGAGAAAATATCCCAGGAAATAAACAAAAATCAAAATCTCGGACAAAAAATTATTTTAATTAAAGATAATATCTATAAAGGTTAAGAAAAATAAGGTTTTTAGTTTTCCACTATTAATTAAGTTTTAATTAAGTTGTTATAAAAAATAAAATTAAAATTTAATTAAGAATTATAAAGTGTTTAAAAGTAATTAACATAATCACCTACATTAATAACTACTACTTATTTTATTAATATATAATAGACGTTATAATAGAAAATATATGAAGATAGTAATTTTAAAAAATCATCTCAAATCCGGATTGGATATAATCGGAAAGGTTAGTGGGGATAATAATTCCGCCGCTTTGCCGGTTTTAAAAAACTTTTTAATCGAAACGGTTGATAATAAAATAAAATTATTGGCGACAAACCTGGAAATGGCGGTGACGGCGTATATTCCCGGTAAAGTTGTGGAGGGTGGAATTTTTACTATTCCATTCGCAATTTTTAATTCGGTTATAAATAATATTCAAAGCGAAAGAATAAATCTTGAAACCGAAGGAAGTCAATTATTTATAAAAACCGACAATTACCAGGCTAAAATTCATATCGGGAAAAAAGACGATTTCCCTATAATTCCTCAAATAAAAAACGAGTTATTTATAGAAATTCCATCATCTTTAATTAAAAATGCGTTTACTTGTGTTGTTGGCGCCGGCCAAGTTTCTGAAATTAAACCTGAATTAAGCGGCGCACTTTTTGATTTTCAAAATACTTATTTTAAAATAGCCGCCACTGATAGTTTTAGATTGGCGGAAAAAACTATAATAAATACCCAATTTAAAACCGAAATAGAAGACGCTTTTAAGATAATAATTCCCCTAAAAACAATTCATGAAATAATCAGAAATTTTAAAGATGAAAATAATGGGATAAAAATATATTTCGACCCAAATCAAGTGCTTTTTAAGAGTGAAAATTGTGAAATAATTTCAAGATTAATAAGCGGTGAATTCCCTGATTATCAGGCGATTATTCCCCAATCTTTTGAAACCGAAGCGGTGTTAGAAAAAGAACAATTAATTTCCGCCTTAAAACTTACAAGCTCGTTTACGGATAAATTAAACGAAATAAAGGTTTTAATAAAAGAAGGCTCAAAAAACATCGAAGTTTTTTCTTCAAACCAGATAGTGGGAGAAAGTAATTATTTAATACCGGCAAAAATAAAAGGCGCCGGAGTGGAAATTATATTTAATTGGAAATTTTTAATCGATGGAATTAAGTCGATTAATTCGGAAAATATATTTCTCGGCTTTAATGGCGGGAATAAGCCGATTTTAATTAAAACCCAAGGAGATATTTCTTGTTTTTACATCTTAATGCCCATAAATCCGAATTAAGGTTTTATCCGGGCAAATTCTGCCACCAATTTTTTATTGGCAACTCCCAATTCCAATATTGTGAATCAAATTCAGGATTTAATGGTTGCGGCCCGGTCGGATTATTTTTATCAACATAATAAAGAATGTCGTGAATTTGGCCATTTACGACGTATTCCCCATTCATCATAGGTTTACTTTCTTGGACATCGTCCGGTTTATTAAAAAATTCCATCGGATAATTTTGCAGCGCGGCGTTCATGAATTCACTCCAAATTGGAACCGCCGCCAAAATACTACCAGCGTGTTTTTGCATCGCGGCGTTGTCGTTATTCCCAGCCCAAACACCCACAACTAAAGACGGAGTGTACCCAAGCGTCCACGCGTCTTTATAGTCGTTTGTGGTACCTGTTTTAAGCGCCACATCTCTGCCCGGGAAAACGGTTAAGCTTAGGCTGCCCTGGAATAATCCGGCGCGGGCGTCGTTATCCGAAAGAATGTTATTAATAAGTTTCGGGTATTGTTGATCGATGATTCTTGTCGCTTGGTCGAGATATTTTTCCAACACGTCGCCCTTGGCGTTATCAACCTCTAAAATAATCGATTGATTATGTTTTATTCCTTCCTGAGAGAAAACCGAATAAGCTTCAACCATGTCTATTAATTTTACTTCGCCGCCGCCCAAAACAAGTGAGAGGCCATAGCGTCCCGGGTCGGTCAAGGTACTAATGCCGAAATTTTTAGCGGTTTCGATAACATTATTTAATCCGGCGAGATAAAGAACTTTAACAGCCGAGATGTTTATTGATTGAGCCAGGCTATTTCTTAAATTAATCGGTCCGCGGAAATCGCCGTCGAAATTTTGCGGATGAAAACATAAGGGATTGTCGTTGTTGTAATTTATATTAATAAGCGGGCATTGATCGGTGTATGAAGAAAATTCCGTCGGCAAGTCGAAAACAACGCTGTTTGGCGAATAACCTTTCTCAAAAGCCGTTACATAAGCGAATGGTTTAAAAGAAGAACCCGGCTGTCTTAAACCTTGTACGGCCGCGTTAAACTTTCCATCAATACTGTCGTCATACCAGCTTTTTGATCCCACTAAGGCTAAAATTTGGCCCGTCTTTGGGTCTTGGGCAACTAGGGCGGCATTTTTACCTTGGTATAATTCCGTATTTTTAGTTGCGCCGGTTTCCACCGCGGTTTCGGCGGCTTGCTGAAGTTTCCAATCAAGTGTGGTGATAACTTTTAATCCGCCTTTTTCCATTGTGTCGTCGCCATATTTTTGACTGAGATAATCTTTAACCATCATTACAAAATGAGGAGCTTTAATTGTTCCTATATTTTGACTGGTAAAATTTAATTGTTCTTTTTGCGCGCTTTCTTTTTGTTGTTTATCTATAAATCCAAGTTTTTCCATTTGTTCCAACGCATAATCTTTTCTATTAATTAATTCTTTTACATGTGTTCCCCAAGGAGAATAATAAGAAGGCGCCTGAAGCATTGCCGCTAGGGTTGCCGATTCAGCAAGTGATAAGTCTTTGGCTGTTTTATTAAAATATGTTTGGCTGGCAGATTCTATTCCATAGGCATTTGTGCCATAAGGAATTTGATTGAGATATAATTCTAAAATTTTGTCTTTCGTGTATCTGTCTTCTATCCAATTAGCTAAAATAAGCTCTTTTATTTTTCTAGTTATTGTTTTTTCCGGGGTCAAAAAGGTGTTTTTAGCTAATTGTTGTGTGATAGTTGAACCTCCTTGAGACATGTCGCCAGACATTACGTCGGCAATAAAAGCCCGGATTGTACCTTTTATATCCATAGCTGCGTGTTCGTAAAAATTTTGGTCTTCCATGGCCAAAGTCGCTTCCCTGGCGTACTGGGGAATGTCGCTAAAAGGGATAACAGTCCTTTTTTGGTCGCCGTGAATTTCATAAAGTAAAACCTCACCCGTGCGGTCGTAGATTTTTGTCGATTGGGTAATTTGGCCGTCTATAAATTCTTCAGGGTTTGGTAATTCCTGGGCCATTCTTCCCACACTAATCAACCCCCATATTCCCAATAACAAACAGGCCAGTATAAACAGGCCTGCAAGTTTTAATAAAAAACGCTTTTTGTTTTTCACTTTATTTATTAACTCAAATTTTATTCAAGGTAATCCTCTTCTTCTTTGAGATCTTCATCCTCTTCATCTTCATCCTCTTCGTCTTCATCGTCAATAGAGAATCCATCTAAATCTTCTTCGTCTTCTTTGTCCGCTTTCGCGTCTTCGTCGTATTGTGATTTCAAAGTTGTTAAAGTTTCCAATTCAATAGCCATAATCAAATGTTGTTTTATAATCAAACGACCTTTTTGGTTATGCGTTGAAAATTTATATTTGAACTTCCCGTGATTGCCCCGGCCAACGCGTCGGTGGCATCATCGTATTCGTTGATTTTATCCGTTTTTAAAATTTTTGCAACCATTTTAGCGACGGATTTTTTATCTGCCATTCCATACCCGGTTACGCCTTGTTTTATTTCAAGAGGCGTAAATTCCAATAGGGGTATTTTGCTTTTTGTTATCAACAATGTCAATACTCCCCGCGATTGCGCCACCTCCAAGCCGGTTTTCTGGTTTTTGACGAAATACAGCTTTTCCATCACCACCCAATCGGGTTTTTCTTTTTTTAAAAGCGCCGAAAAAGATTTTTCCAAATCAACCAGACGCTCGCATTTATCTTTCGAGACTATTTTTAATATTCCGGCTTTTAAAAATTTTAATTCACTGCCGGATTTTTCTATAAGTCCGTAGCCGATTCTCGCGCTGCCGGGATCAATACCGAGAATTTTCATAATTATATATTTGTATAAATTTTTTGGACGTCGTCGCGCTCTTCAAGTTCTTCGATTAATTCCTGGAGTTTTTGTTTTGCTTCTTCGGATATCTCTTGTTTGAATTTTACTTCCCAAATAATTCCATCATCGCTGTTTTTACTTTCAAACGCCCATTTTACACTTCCCTGCTCGCCGAATTTGGCGTTGTTATCGCTTAAAATCTTTTTAACTTCGGAAATCGTGCGGTTGCGGCTGTCGGTTATCGCTTCTATTAAAATAGCCGAGCCTTCCGGACCGTAGGCCTCAATCAAAAGTTCTTCTAAGTCTTTTTGTTCCGTGGCGCGCTTGATTGCCCGTTCAATATTGTCTTTTGGGACGTTATTTTGTTGTGCTTTTTCAATGGCGGTCCGCAGGCGCGGATTAAATTGCGGATTTGTTTCGGTTTTGGCGGCGATGGAAATCGCGTTAAGTAGTTTAGAAAAAACCAAACCGCGTTTTTGGTCCGCGGAGCCTTTTTTATGTTTTATTCCCGCCCAATGAGAGTGTCCTGACATGCAACTATTTTAGCCAATAAAAAAATCCCCCGCAACCTGCCATGAAATAGCGCAAGTTACGGGGGCGAAAGGGGCTACTGGATTCCTCCTTGTATAGATATCGGGAAAAAAGGGACTGCAACGCTGAAATGCGTTGGGAACGGATAGTAGGATTGTGGAATCCCGCCTAAAACGATATCCGCTCCAACGACTTGCCCGGTGTCGCAGACCCAGGTGTATCCCGTGATACACACCTGAGCCCATTCTTCACCGGTAAAAGTTGTCGACTTTACCCTGCCGGTCTCGTCGACTTGCAGATAGGTGTGGATCCAAAAACCCTGACACTTATTCCAGAGGTCGTTTGTCGGCTTAAGGAATATTTGGGTTCCGGGATACAACACAATCTGTTGTCCGTTTCCCAGCCAGAATTGTTTATAACCCGGTCCGACGTTTTTCACGCGGACCACCTTATAGGAATCACCATTTGGCGTGATTCCCGTTGGTCCCGTTACAATAATTGGGGGCTGAGGCTTTCCAAAAACCACGGCGCATCCACACAGGGTTAGTATCAACCCTAAAACACAAAAAATTCTTAAAATCTTCACGATACATACCCCCTTTCTTGGAGTTGTTTAGATTATTTTAATGTCCGATTATAAAATTATACATCTTTTTTATAAATTTGTCAATCCTGTCCTAAAAAAATCAAAACATACGGCAAAAACCCGCTTTACTAATTGTCGTTTTACCTCTATTATTTATATTAATGGATGCTCCCCAAAATTCTTTTTCAAAAATAAAAGATAAATTGTCGCAAATGCGGCGTGAAGCCGAAGAGCGCGACGCCAAGAGACGGGGCGAAAAAACGGGTTTCCCCTACGCCGATTTATCGACCACTTCCATAAATATAGAAGCGCTTGCTTTAATTCCCGAAGAAGAAGCGAGAAAGGCCAAGCTCGCGGCAACAGAATTTAAAGAAAAAAAAGTCGCTTTAGTCGTTTATGACTCGGAAAACGCCGAAACAAAAAAAACAATAGAAAGATTAAAAGCCGAAGGCTACAAACTTTCCGTTTTTACCGCTTCCTTGAGCGGGCTGAATCATATTTGGGATTTTTATAAATTTGTTTCCAAAAAACAGGAAAATATAACCGGCAGAATTAAAATCGAAGAAAAAAAATTACTGGAACTGAAAGACAAATTGGTTTCTTTAAAAAGCATAAGCGATGCAATTGGTGAATTTAACGAAAAGCCCGGCTACACCGGAGAAATCGTGGAAATCGTTTTAGCGGGAGCGCTTTCCATGAGAGCTTCAGATATTCACTTCGAACCGTCCCAACACTCGGCAAGAATCCGCTTAAGAATAGACGGCTTACTTTATGATGCTTTCAGTCAATTAAAATTAAAAGCCCACGAAAGCCTTGTTTCAAGAATAAAACTTCTTTCAAAATTAAAAATAAACGTAAACGATCAGGCTCAGGACGGCCGGTTTACAATCGCCTTTTCAAACAAAGAAATCGAAATCAGAACTTCAATTAATCCTTCGGAGTTTGGAGAAACAATTGTTTTGAGGATTTTAAATCCGGATGCCATTCATGTCAGTTTGCCACAGCTCGGTTTTAGAAAAGATGATTTAGAAATAGTTGAAAGAGAATTAGGAAAGCCAAATGGAATGATTTTAAACACCGGTCCCACCGGTTCCGGAAAAACGACCACGCTCTACGCCTTTTTACAGCACACTCAAAAGCCGGAATCTAAAACAATCACCATTGAAGACCCGATAGAATATCATCTTGAAGGCATAGAACAAACCCAGGTTGAGCCCGGTGCGGGATACACTTTTTCAAGCGGTTTACGTTCTCTTTTGAGGCAGGACCCGGATATGATTCTTATTGGAGAAATCAGGGATTTGGAGACTGCCGAAATAGCCATTCACGCTTCACTTACCGGCCACTTGGTTTTCTCGACGCTTCACACAAACGATGCCGCGGGTGCCATTCCGAGAATGATAGATTTGGGAGTTAAAACTTCCGTGCTTGCGCCGGCCGTTAATTTAATTATCGCCCAGCGTTTAATAAGAAAACTTTGTGAAAACTGCAAAGTCGAGAAAAAATTGGATGCGGAGATGGAAGAAAAGATAAAAAAATTCATTGATAAATTACCGGATAAAATAGATAAAGATTTTTATAAATCAAATATTAAAATTTTTGAACCGAAAGGCTGCGATAAGTGTAATAATCTCGGCTACAAAGGAAGGATTGGAGTTTTTGAACTTCTTATAGTTGACGGCGATATGGAGTTATTAGTAGGCAAAGATCCGACGGAAATCGGCATTAAAGAGCTTGCCGAGAAAAAAGGAATGGTTTTAATGCAGGAGGACGGAATTTTGAAGGTAATTTCAGGAATAACTTCTTTCGATGAAGTGGAAAAGGCGACGGGAACTTTGGAATTTTAACAACAATAAAACCGCCTAATTCTGTGGGCGATTCTCGGACGAGAATTGAAACTCTTATATAAAAAAAGAGATTAAGAATTTTTCCGAGGAGATATCCAGCCGGAGCCAAACATTCCGTAATCTAAAAAAAATTCTCTAGAGCCCACAGGATTAGACGGTCCAATATTTAATTAAAACCAATATAGCATACTTTATGACAAAAGTCAAGCCCCTAAAAAAGACACTAGAAAAGGACGAGGAATTTATCGATTCCGCGTTAAGACCCGTGTCGTGGAATGATTATATAGGACAAGAGAAAATAAAGAAAGCCCTTGCTTTGATTTTAGCCGCGGCGAAAAAAAGGAAGGAATCGGCGGATCACTTATTATTTTACGGTCCGGCCGGACTTGGAAAAACGACTTTGGCGAATTTGGCGGCGAAAGAAATGGGTGCAAACTTAAAATCCGCCACCGGTACGGCGCTGCAAAAACTCGGCGATTTGGCGGCGGTGCTTTCAAATTTGGAAAACGGCGACATTCTATTTATAGATGAAGCGCACAGAATCCCTCGGGCAATAGAAGAAATTTTATATCCGGCGATGGAGGCGAGAAAATTGTGTTTAATGGTCGGGAAAGGCTTGGCGAGCAGGATTGTTTCGATTGATTTGCCGGCTTTTACTTTAATTGCCGCGACTACCCGGCCGAGTTTGCTTTCCAATCCCTTGCGCTCGAGATTTGGCGGCATTTTTCATTTTGATTACTATGATTCCGGCGAAATAGAAACGATAATCAAGCGTTCGGCAAGTCTTATGGGTGTGAATATGGATTCCGATGCGATTTCGGCGTTGGCAAAAGCTTCAAGGTTCACTCCCCGGACGGCTAACAGGCTTTTAAAGCGCGCCCGCGATTTTTCCGAAGTGAACAATTTAGAAACTGTAGACGCGGAAGTTATCGGTAAGACCCTTAAATTTTTTGAAGTTGACGAACTTGGGCTGGAGTCGTGCGAGCGCGATTTCTTGAAGGCAATCATAGTTAAATTCCACAATAGGCCGGTCGGTATTAATGTTTTAACCTCGTATTTGGGCGAAGAAAGAGGCACAATAGAAGAGATTTACGAGCCATATTTAATGAAAATAGGCTTTCTCCAAAGGACGCCGCAGGGCAGAATCGCGACGCAGGAAGCGTACAAGCATTTGGGCTTATGGTAATTATAAGCGAGTTTCTTCCTAATCCCGCGGGCAAAGATACCGATGGTGAGTGGGTAAAATTATTTAATAATAGCGATGTCGCGGTTAATCTTAGCGGTTGGCAGATAAAAGACGCTTCGGGTAAAGCGTTTATTTTTTCCGGCACAAATAAAAATATAATCGCCGGCAGGGAAGCTTTAATACTTGATTATAAAACTTCAAAAATTTCTTTAAACAATAACGGCGAAAAGATTTTTCTTTACGATAAAAACGGAGTTTTAATTGATAAAGCTGAATATATCGGTACGGCTGCGGATGGAAAAATTTATGTTCGCGCCGAAAACGGAAAATTTGTCGTAAGTGAAAACCAAGTAAACATACAAGAGAAAAATTCTGATTTAACTTCCGAGTTCATTAATAATGAAAGCGCTAATGTCGGCGCGATTATAAACAATTATAATTTTAGCTTGAATTTTTCCGTGGGTATTTTTATCGCTCTGGTTTTAGCGGCACTATTTATTTTTATTTCTAAAAAATTGAAATTATTTTCTGCGGAAAATTAATTATGTTATAATTTCATCATGAAGCCCAACTCCTTCACATTAATCGAACTAGTAATAGTCATCGCAGTCTTAGCCATATTGTCAGCAGTAGTGGTAATAACGATAAATCCGGCGGAACAGATGAGATCAGCCAGAGATTCATCAAGAATGTCGGATCTTCAGACAATCAACAGCGCCATAGGACTCTATATGGCTGATGGAGGCACAAGCATAGGTTCGACAAACACGGTCTACGTCTCCATTCCCGATTCAAGCGCAACCTGCGCCAATCTGGGTCTTCCCACCTTGCCTACAGGCTGGAGTTATCGTTGTTCCACAAGTACAAATCTTCAAAAAACCAATGGTACGGGCTGGATACCGA
>Ga0265297_10002296_pt1 | contig 39691 bp, 48 predicted proteins | sample Munlanlwell13791_FD_192502 | JGI IMG/M metagenome (GOLD analysis project Ga0265297, IMG submission 192502) | Leachate microbial communities from a municipal landfill in Southern Ontario, Canada - Leachate well 137-91 | ecosystem: Engineered > Solid waste > Landfill > Unclassified | place...
AAACCTATTACCTCATGACCCATATTTTTTAACAGTGCTGCCGCGACCGAAGAATCGACTCCTCCGCTCATAGCAACGACAACGCGTCTTTTCACTGGTTACCCTTATTCTTTAAGTGGTTGTCTAAGCTGTATTCTTTAAATACCAGGGTATAACGTAATACCCCGGCCCCTCTTATTTTAAGGGGTATCCTGCGGCTGTCGGTTGAAACCCATATCTGAAAATGAGGAGGCTGGCTTACAAAATGATAAGCCTCGAATTTCCCGGCAGGCAAATTTAATTCTTCAATCGAATCCAGGATTATCTTATACGCCTGGCCGGGGAGCTGGACCATAATGTTCCAGCCGGGTTTAAGGCCGGGGACCTGCCTTATGGAAAAGGGAAGTAAAATCGCGTTTTGTATGGACTGGCTTTTCGTGATCTGCCATTCCTCTTTTGTCCTGCCCTTGGATTTGGTTATTGTAAGAACAAAATTTTTCTGATCGTAGTCCTCTACGATATTTTCTTTCGACGGCCAGGTATTGATATCCCTGACTATCCTGACCGGGAGAAAGCTTGCCAGATCGCTGTAAATTGTTTCGGTATCCCTGAACCGCGCCAGCCTGGTCTCAAAGGTCATTTTATTTACCTCTTTGCCGTTCAGTTCGGAATTTTGCATCCGGGTGAATACCGCGCTTCCCAGGTCAATAGCGCCTAATTTTACGCTATAAACGATCTTTTCTCCAATAAAGCTATTATTGGGCACTGCGTCTTTTTTATCGGCAATGCCCTGCTGCCTGATTTGGTCGTTTGCAATGCCGGCCATTATCATCAACAGGACAAAAGAGAATATTAGTATCTTTATTACGTTTTTCTTAGTCATTGTTATTTTGCCCCATATTATATATCATAAATCGATCAAAGTGAATCAATCACTGAATACGCCCTGTTTACCACTTCTTTTATTTCTTTCTCCTTTACGCAAAGCGGCAGAAAAAAATACACTATATTCCCGAGCGGCCTTAAAATAAGCTGTTCCTTAAGGGCCTTTTCATAGACCTTTAAGCCCACGCGTTCCCGTAAGCCAAAGGGTTTCTTTGACTTCTTGTCCTTGACTAACTCAGCCGCGGCCACGAAACCGATATATCTGACATCGCCTACAAAAGGGAGCGCCCGGAATCTCTCCATCAAACCATGGAAGAGAGGTATTTTCTTCTGCATCTCTTCCAAAGTCTTTTCTTCCTTGAATACCTCAAGGCTCGCCAGGGCGGCAGAACAGGAAATGGGATTTGCGGTATACGTATGCCCGTGATAAAATGTTTTGTTGCGCGAAAAATCGGCGTAGAAGGCGCGGTATATTCTTTCAGTCGTCAATGTGGCGGCTAAAGGCAGATACCCGGCGGTGATACCCTTAGACAGGCACATAAAGTCCGGCTCTATCCCCGCGTGTTCAACAGAGAAGAATTTTCCCGTCCTTCCGAAGCCGGTAGCTACTTCATCAATGATCAAATGCACGTCAAACTTCTTTGCGAGCCTTGCTGCTTCCTGAAGATACCTCTTCGGATATACGACCATGCCGCCGGCTGCCAAAAGGAGCGGCTCAAGGATTATAGCTGATATGGCGCGCGAGTGCTCCTTTAAGATCTTCTCAAGCGGGATCACGCAATCCGTATTACAGGTATCAATATTCTTCCCTATCGGGCAGCGGTAACAATAAGGAGAAGGCGCCTTCAACGAAGAGAAAAACAGGGAAGCAAAAGTTTTATTAAAAAGGTCGATGCCGCTTACGCTCATCGTGCCGATAGTATCGCCATGATAACCCATTGATAAAGAGACGAATTTGTTTTTTTTCTCCCTCCCGACGTTGCGCCAGTATTGAAAGGACAGTTTCAGCGCGACTTCCACCGCAGTCGAGCCGTTATCGGAGTAAAACACCCTGGATAATTTCCCGGGGGCCAGGGCAATGAGCTTTTCAGCCAGCCGGATAGCGGGCTTATGGGTAAAGCCGGCCAATAACACATGGTCCAAAGAATCCAGCTGTTCCTTTATTGCGGCAGTGATCCTGGGGTGGTTGTGGCCATGGACATTGCACCACCAGCTGGAAATGGTATCGTAATAGAAATTGCCTTTATTATCGTAAAGCTTTATCCCTTTAGCCTTTTCTATCAGGATAGGCGGGTATTTTGCGCATTCTTTCATCTGGGTATAAGGGTGCCAGATATGCTTCAAGTCCTTCTTTATCCAGTTATCCATCATGCAGAATTGCCTCGGTTATCTTGCGTCCTATCGGCCGGAACTCCTCATAGATTTTTTCATAAGATGGGTGTCTTGCGAGCGTGCCGAATACCCTCTGCCCGGATAATTTCTTGATTATCCGCGGATTGTCTTCTAAAATAACCCTGCGTTCCCCCGCTGTATTATTAAACACCAGGCCCAGGACCCTGATTTTCCTTGCGGTTAATGCCTCGATGGTCAACAGTGTGTGATTAATTGAGCCCAGCTGGTTCCTTGCTACGATCAAAACCGGGATGTCCAGTTCCTTGACCAGATCTATGACCAGGCCTTTTTCGCTAAAAGGCACCAACGCACCGCCTAACCCTTCGACAAGAACAAAATCGAATTCCCCGGCTAAAAAAACCAGGCTTTTCTTTATCTTATCCGGATTGATACTTTTATTTTCGAGCTTTGCGGCCAAATGCGCGGAAGCGGGTATTTTAAAAGCGTAGGGAAGAAGATGGGCGGAATATTTCTCAACATCTTTAAATCTTAAACCCATCAATTCCAGGTGTACTTTAATATCGGAAGAAAAGATCGAATCCGAGCCGGTCTGTATCCATTTCTGCGTTATGACCTTCTTGCCTTTTCCGGAAAGATACCTCGCCAGGCAGCCGGATAGGATAGTCTTTCCTACCCCCGTATCGGTGCCGGCTATAAATATCAAATTTTTCTTCTTTTTTATCTTAGCGCGCATTCGCCTTACATAAAAAAATCTGGTAGGTTGCCTTAACTTCCTTGAATTCTCCAATATAGGCTTCTTCCAGCCTTGCAAGCAGCTTACGGCTGAACAAAAGACCATTAGCTTCCGCCCTGCCCCTTGCGCCCGTATGCCTTATTTTGTTCAAAAGCTCTTCCAAGCAAGAAAATGTCTCTTGATGCCGGAGTTCCGTAATCTCTGCGCCTTTAAAATCTTTATCGAGCAGAGTCTCCAGGGTTTTGGCATCGCTAAAACCGCAGCTTGCCGTAGCCTTTTTTAAAACACTCTTTAAGACGAAATCCAGTTCCCGGAACGTGTCCGGGCCGAACGAAGAAAAAAGGATCTCCCCGCCTTTTTTCAGTGAACATTTATATTTTTCAAACGCCGACCCTAAATCCCGGAACCACTGGAAACAAGAACTTGAGGTGATCAGGTCAAACTCCTGCTTTAGACTAAGGTCTTGCGCGTCTGCGGTAACAAACTCCGTCTTTTCGTCTTTGATCTTCTCTCTGGCTACCCTGATCATACCCTCTGATATATCAACCGCCCTGATCCTGGCATCCTTGAATCTTTCCCTTAATAAAAGCGTATAATTCCCTGTGCCGCAGCCGATCTCTAAAATGTCCTCCGGGCGCTCTGACCTTGTCATTTCCAAAAGCAATCCCGCCGCCTTATTTTGCACATCGGCGTAATTATCATATGTGGCCGCGCACCTTGAGAAATTCCTGATTATGGCCTTATTATCCATCGCAAGAAATATCCGGAAAGTCACGGCTAAGAAACGGCAGATGCCCCGACTCGATCAGCGTAAATTCAGCGTTCTTTAATTGAGGCATTAGTTCCTCTATCTCTTTAATAGGGGCTATCCTGTCTCTTATCCCATGGAAGATTTGCACCCCGGGTAGATTACCCAGCTTCTTATCTATTGAAACCCGGGAAAGATAATCCAATCCTTTAAGCAGATAATCCGTCCCCATCTCCCGTAGATAGGGCTTAAGTAAATTTTTCTTAAACCAGGCAAGCCCGTCTTTATCTTTTTCAGAAAAACAGCTCAAGTAAAACTTATACAAAAAAGCCGTCCTGTTCTTTAAAATCTTCTTCCTGATTTCCTGTAATTCAGCATCGGGATATTTCTTCCTTATGCTTATCAATATAAGCTGCCCGGTCTTCTCGGGAAATTTGAGGGCGAACTCTGTAGCCAGAAACCCTCCCAGCGACCAGCCGAATAAAGAAACCTTCTTTATGGAGTTGGCCTTGAGGAACCCCAGGAGCGCGTCATGAAAACTTAAGAAACAGAGCCTTTCCGGCAAGATAAGGTTATAGCCGGGCCGTAAGGCGGAGAAAACCCGGTGATCCGCGGCCCACCCCGGGACTAATACGAGCGTATCTTTGAAACCCGCGTTGCGTAATTTAAACTCCGATGCTGCTTGCGTCATTTATCAAATCGTCCAGAGTTTCTTTCTCGTGCGAAGCGCTCAGCGAGAACCTGATGCGCGCTTCATTTTCCGGGACCGTCGGAGGCCGTATAGGCAACACCCAATACCCTTTTTGCTGCAGCCGGTAAGCAAAATCAATGGCAGAGGCATTTGTTCCGGTGATCAGCGGGATTATTTGCGATTCCCCTTTTATTTCAAAACCCTTGCTTTTAAGCGATCCACGCAGATATTCGGCGTTCCCTAAGACTTTCTCCCTGCGAAAAGGCTCTTCTTTGACAAGATCAAGGCTTACGAGGTTTGAATAAATAATTGCCGGAGGCAGGCTGGTAGAATATATGAAGCTCCTGCAGGCATTAATAAGATACTGGATTGTCTCTCTTGAGGCCGCAAGGTATGCGCCAAAGCCGGCCAATGCCTTACTGAAAGTCCCCATGAGAAAATCTATCCGCTCGCCCACTCCCTGCTCTTCGGCCAGGCCGCTGCCGCTTGCGCCAAAGATCCCCGTCGCGTGCGCTTCATCGACAAAAAGCTGACAGTTGTATTTTTCTTTTAGAGCCGCCAATTCCTTCAAAGGCGCTTTGTCACCGTCCATGCTGAAGACCGATTCGGTAATGATCAGCGCCTTGCCAAATTTGCCCCTTTCTTTCTTAAGCAAAGAATCCAGATGCCCCGCATCATTGTGCAGGAAACGGAACATCCTTGCCCCTGAAAGAAGTATACCGTCAATAATGCTTGCGTGATTGAGCCTGTCGGAGAATACACAATCGCCTTTCCCGTAAAGGCAGCTGATTATCCCCGTATTTGCCTGATAGCCGGAATTAAAAAAAATTGCGGCTTCTTTATTCTTAAATATGGCGATCCTTTCCTCTAATTCGTGGTGTAATTTTAAATCTCCGCTCATAAGGCGTGAAGCGCCGGCGGAAACGCCGAATTTCTCTATCGCGGATTGCGCCGCAGCCAGAAGCCTCGGGTGCCTTGATAAACCGAGATAGTCATTGGAGGAAAAGTCAACGTATTCCCTGCCTTCGAAATTTACCCTTCCGCCCTGCCGCAAAGAAGCGGGTTTAAGCCGCCTTAAGAGCCCTTTTTCTTTTCTCTCCTCCAAAACCTTCCTTATGTCTGCCATAGCCTTTGTATTTCCTCGACCAGCCTGCGGTCTAAAACTGCCTCCCTGCCTTTAATGGTCAGGTAACCTCCGATGAGCATACCGTTTGCCCCGCCTAAAAATGCCATTGCCTGAAAATCCTTTAAGACAGACTCTCTGCCTGCGGCTATCTTTATAACTTTGTCCTTTAAAATGATCCGGAATATCGCTATTGTCCTGATCGCCTCGAAAGGCGGCAACGTAATGAATTCTCCGAAAGGTGTCCCCTTGATCGGGACTAAGACGTTTATAGGCACCGAGTCCACGTCCAGTTCCTTTAACTTCAGGGCCAATTCAACCCTGTCGCCCATGTTCTCACCCATTCCGATTATGCCTCCGCTGCACACCTTGAGCCCTGCCTTCTTTGCCGCGCAAACGGTGGCTACCCTGTCTGAGAAACTATGAGTGCTCACAATATTGGGGAAATAACTTTCGGAGGTCTCAAGATTATGGTGGTACCGGCTCAACCCGGCCTTTCTCAGCCGGCAGAAATCATCCTCTCTCAACGTCCCCAAAGAAGCGCACGTCTTGATGCCGAACTTTGTAGTTATCTCAAAGACAGCATCACAGATCCTTCGCAACTCATCATTAGAAAGAGAATCCCCGCTTGTTACTATACCGAATCTTTCTGCCCCGATCTCTTTTGCGCGCAGGGCCGCTTCCAATATCTCTTTCTTCTCTTTAAGAGGATAGACCTCGGCGCCGCTTGAACGGCTATTTCCCTGAGCGCAGAATTTGCAGTCCTGGTCGCAGAGGCCGGATTTGGCGTTCATTATGCTGCATAAATCCAGCTTTTTTCCAGAGAACTCTTTTCTCGTTTTATCCGCCAGGGCGATCAATTCCGCTACAGGCAACTTCAAAAGCGAATCAATATCTTGTCTCTTCATTTGTCAACTATTTTATTATATTTGGTTTACGATTGCAAGGGGAGAATAAGGATTTACCTGCAGTGTGTCACATCTCCGGCCATAATCTTGCGCACCAGGCCAGAGTCGTTCCTGACCAATAACCCTCCGTCCGTATCTATGTCGATGGCAATACCTTCGAGGTGTTCCTTATGAGCGGCGACCTTTACCCTGTGCCCGAGCGTGACATTGTAATTACGCCACTTTTCTATGACCGCGCCGCTTCCTTTTTTGAGGAAATTGTTATAATTCTGCTCGATTTGCCGCAGGATTTCCTGCAGGAGCCCCACGCGGTTTATGTTTTCCTGTTTTTCTTCTTTCAAAGACGTCGCATGCTCTAACAGGGAGCCTTTGTCCAGGTTCACGTTCAATCCTATACCGATGACCATAAAATGCATCTGGTCCGTCTCGGCGCTGAGCTCGGTGAGTATGCCGCCCAATTTTTTATTATGCATAAGGATATCGTTGGGCCACTTGATCTTTGCCTCTAAACCCGTCGCTTCTTTTATCGCCTCGCAAATACTGACGGAGGCCAGGAGCGTAAGTACCGGCGCCTGAAGAGGAGATATCCTGGGTCTTAAGATCAACGATAAATAAATACCTTTGTATTTAGGAGAAACCCAGCCCCTGCCCAGCCTTCCCCTTCCTTTTGTCTGGCTTTCTGCCAGGACGATCGTGCCTTCGGGCGCTCCTTCCAGGCCTTTTTGCAGGGCGATATCCATGGTGGAGGGGATTGTCTCATGGTAATAAATCTTTTTTCCGATAAGCCTGGTATTCAGCTTATCGCCGATCTCAAAAGGCAGCAGCCTGTCCGGAGAACCGTGCAGTTTATAGCCTAAATGCGGCACAGCAACAATATCGTAACCGGAGTCTCTTAGCTCCTGGATATGTTTCCATAGAGCCTGCCTGCTTATTCCCAAATGGCTGCTTATTTCTTCTCCGGAAACATACCCTGGCTTGATTTTTAAGGTTTCAAGTATCTTTTCCTGCATGGGGAGAATCGCTGTAGAGCGGAGACATCGACCGTAAGGTAGCGACGATTTTTGGCAGGTGCTCCAATAAATAATCCACGTCCTCTTCTTTCGACCAGCGGCCGAAAGTAAACCTCAATGATCCGTGCGCGATCTCATGGGCTAAACCGATTGCCAATAAAACATGCGATGGCTCTAAAGAGGTTGACGTGCACGCGGAGCCTGTCGAAGCGGCAATGCCCAGCATATCCAGATTAAGCAGCATCGACTCGCCTTCGATATATTTTATCGAGTAATTGACGTTGTTCGGCAGGCGTATTGAGGGATGACCGTTAAGATAGACATCAGGGATGTTTTCCCGGATGGCCTTGATCAGCTTGTCGCGCAGGCGGGTTTGAAATTCCGCCTCTTCTTTCATCTTATCTCTGCATAACTCTAATGCCTTACTTAAGCCTACGATACCGGGGGTATTATGAGTAGAGGCCCGCTTTCCCTTTTCCTGGTCCCCTCCCTCTAAAATCCGCTCAATGCGGGTACCTTTTCTTATGTATAATGCGCCTACCCCTTTTGGGCCGTAAAATTTATGCGCGGACAAGGAAAGCAGATCAACGCCTAAATCGTCCACATTGGTAGGAACATGGCCGACTGTCTGAACCGCGTCCGTATGAAAACTTATACCTTTGGCCCGGGCGATCCTGCTTATTTCGGCGACAGGTTCGATAGTGCCTATCTCATTATTGGCATGCATGACCGAGATCAAAATGGTCTTATCCGTGATCGCTTTTTTAACATCCTCCGGGTCTACAAGGCCGTTTTTGTCAACCCCAACATAGGTGACTTTGAAGCCTTTTTTCTCCAGGAATTTGCAGGGCTCGCTTACTGCGTGATGCTCGATGCTGCTGGTGATAATGTGGTTGCCTTTATCCTCTTTGGCATAGGCGACACCCTTGACCGCTAGATTATCCGATTCGGTGCCTCCCGAAGTAAAGACGATCTCTTCGGACTTGGCGCCTAAGAATTTCGCGGTTATCTCTCTTGCGTCTTCGATCGCCTTTTTTGCCTCCTGGCCGAAAGAGTGTATGCTTGAAGGATTACCGAATTTCTCAAAGAAATACGGCTCCATTGCCTTTATCACTTCCGGGTCTGTCGGCGTAGTCGCCGCGTAATCCAGATAAACTCTTCTCATCGCTTCAATCCTTCATTCATGCTTCCGCTGCGGTAGCCCTCTAAATCCAAAGCGATTGTATTATAGCCCATTCTCTTTAATCTTTCTATAATTAAATCTCGCTCTTTTAAAACCAGCGGCATCTCTTCTTTAAATACCTCTATACGGCAGGCGCCATCGTAATGCCTCAACCTCACCTGCCTTAGCCCCAGCCCCTTCAGGAACATTTCCGCCCTGTTTATCCGGGCAAGCGAACCAACACTGATCTTTGTGCCGTAAGGGATGCGGGAGGCAAGGCATGCCAGGCTTGGCTTATCCCAAGTCATGAGCCTGAGTTTTCTGCTCATTGCCCTGATTTCATCCTTGGTGATCCCCGCCTCCTGGAGGGGAGAGCGTATTTTTAATTCTTTCTTTGCTTTATCTCCGGGGCGAAAATCTTTTTTATCGGATATATTGCTGGCGTCTGCAACAAAATTAAATCCTTCCCTCTTTGCGATATCGTTTAACCTGGAGAAAAGCTCTTTTTTACAGAAATAACACCTATTGACGGGATTGGAAGCGAATTTTTCACTCGCCAGTTCTTTTGTCCTGATGACCCTGTGCCTTGCGCCAAGTGATTTGGCGATCTTCCTGGAAGACGACAGTTCAGATCCGGGAAAGGTCTCGGATCTGGCTGTTACCGCCATGACCTTATCCCCCAGACAATCAAGCGCGACCTTAAGAAGGAATGTGCTGTCAACGCCTCCTGAATAGGCTAATAAAACTGAGCCCATCTCACGCAAGATAGACTTGAGTTTTCTCTGCTTACGGCTTGTCTGCGATATTGCTTCCTTCATTTATTGCACGGCTTAGAGAGAGACGACCTCTTTGATTTCCGGGACCTCTTGTTTCAATATCCTCTCGACTCCCATTTTCAAGGTCATCTGCGACATAGGACAACAACCGCAGGCGCCGGTAAGCTTAAGCTTTACTACCCCGTCAGGGCTGACATCCACCAATTCCACGTTCCCTCCGTCAGCCATAAGCATGGGCCGTATCTTTTCCAATGCCTTCTCAACTTTATCTCTCATAATACCTCCATTTTTTAAATATCTCCTGAAACTTCCTTGTTTCCTTCTTAACGTCACGTTTTGTAACCACTGCCGATATTGCGCATAAGGCAGAGGCCCCCGCCTTGATAACAAGCGGCGCATTCTTAAGGTTAATCCCGCCTATTGCCACAACCGGGATAGAAACTCCCCCCGCGATATCCTTAAACAACGCAAGCCCCAGAGGCTTTCCCGCGTCTGATTTCGTGCCGGTAGAGAAAACAGGCGAGGCAGCAATGTAATCCGCGCCAATTTTCTGCGCAAGGCGGGCTTCCTTAAGGTTGTGGACCGTGATACCGATGATTTTCTCTTTGCCGAGCAGGCGCCTGGCCGCCTGGTAAGGCAGGTCCTGCTGGCCTAAATGCACTCCGTCAGCGCCTACTGCAAGCGCTATATCAACCCTGTCGTTGACCAGAAAGAGCGTTTTTCTGCAGATTTTTCTTAAGCGCAAAGCCTCGCTGTAAAGCGCTTGCGTTGATGCTGTTTTGTTCCTGTATTGGACAACCTCTACCCCTGCTGAAACCGCTTTTCTTACATCGCTATAGTTGCCCAAGCGGCTAAGATCTGCATCGGTAATAAAATAAAAACCCTTCATCTATAGACTTTTTGCATCTTATCAATGGTTTTTCTATCCAGGCTGTAAAGATGATTAAAGAGTTTTTCTTTAAACGTCCCGGGCCCTGCGCCTGATTTTGCGCTAAGTTCACCGGCTATCCCAAAAAGGCTTAACGCGGCTGCCGAGGATAAGGCCAGATCAGGCTCGACTGCGGCAAAGGTACCGATTATGGAACCGGCCATGCAGCCTGTGCCGACGATATTTGCCATCATCGGATGGCCGTTCTTCACCACATACCCTTTCCTGGCGTCCGTTATAATATCGTCTTTGCCGGTTACGACAACGGTGCAATTCCTTTTTTGAGCCAGAGATGAGGCCAATTCCATTATATCAACGTCTATGTGCGTAGCATCCACTCCCTTTGTCCTGACATTTTTCCCGGCGATACGCGCGACCTCGGAAAGGTTCCCCTTGATGATGTTTATCTTTACCTTATCCAGCAATTCGAAGCATTTCTGGTCTCTTAATTGTGTTGCCCCTGCGCCGCAAACATCCAGGATCACCGGGATGCCCTTTATGTTCGCGCCCATGGCCGCCAATTTCATCGATTCAACAAAATCTACCGTGAGCGTGCCTATGTTCAACACGAGGCTGGAGGCTAGCCTTACCATATCCTGCACCTCTTCCCTGGCGTGGGCCATTACGGGTGAGCCGCCAATGACCTTGACGGTATTGGCGCAATCATAAATGGTAACCCAGTTGGTCAGGTGGTGCACAACGGGCTTTTCGGTTCTTATCCTTTTTGATAATTCATATATAGGGACTTTTATTTTTTTCATCGTTCTTTCCTGGCGTTCCTGGTAAGCACAAAAATGCTGTTTAAAGCAAAGAGGTTAGGCCAGAACCTTATTTCTCTCTTTAAGCCCAGATGATAGGCCTTAACTATCTTGATGCCCTTAAGGCGGCAAAAATCCCTGAAATCGCTGATACTTAAAAAATGCAGGTTCGGGGTATTAAACCAGCGGTAAGGCAAAGATGCGGTTATAGGCGCCTTGCCTCTTAAGGCGAGCATGAATCTGGCCTTTATATGCGCGAAGTTGGGAAAGCCGATTATTACTTTCCCGCCCACCCTGAACACCTCTTCTAACACATACTCGACTTTTTTTGCCTGCTGCAGGGTCTGATTAAGTATTACGTAGTCAAAGGATTTATCGGGGTATTCCGAAAGCCCCCTGTCGATATCACTGTGAAATACGCTTAAGCCTTTCTCAACGCATTTGTAAATCGCCTTTTCATCCAGCTCGATGCCCTGGACGACCGCATTCTTTTCCTTCGCCAGGAGGAACATAAGTTCTCCGGTGCCGCACCCCAGGTCAAGGACCTTGGAGCCCGGCTCGATGATCTTAAGGATGATCCTGTGATCCGGCTGAACAGCTTCAGATTTCATACGCCCTCACAATATCATAACCGCCAAAGGTCTTGTTTAAGAAGTGCTTGATCAGATGTGTCTCTTCCTCTACCTCAAGCAAAAAGGCATCGTGGCCATAGGTAGAATTTATTTCGCAATAGGTGGCGTCAGCGCCCTTGATCTTCAGTTGCCGCACGATATCCTCAGACTGGTATGAAGGATAAAGCCAGTCTGATTTGAATGAAATCACCAGGAACCGCACGCCAAGCCTTTTATTGCCCGGGACCAGTTTGTCACCGGAAAGATCAAAGTAATCCATCGCTTTTGTTATATAAAGGTAAGAGTTGGCATCAAAGCGCTTCACAAAATTATCTCCCCTGTACCTTAAATAACCTTCGACCTCAAAATCGGTGGTGAATTGAAAGCTATAGTTTTTATCCTTGAGCTTCCTGGAGAATTTTTTCTCCATCGACTGATCGCTCATGTACGTAATATGCCCGATCATGCGTGCTACCGCAAGGCCCCGTTCGGGCTGTTCTTTCCCGTAATAATCGCCGTTATTCCAGGCCAAATCAGCCATCACTGCCTGCCTGCCGACCTCATCAAAGGCGATCTGCTGCGGGGAATGCTTCAAACAGGCAGCAATTGGGATGGCGCATTGCAGGGAATTCGGGAAATTTGCCACCCACTGCAATACCTGCATCCCGCCCATTGAACCGCCGATCACGCACAATAATTTTTTGATGCCAAGGTGGTCAATCAGATGTTTCTGGGCATTGACCATATCGGATATGGTGATCATAGGAAACTCAAGGCCGTAAGGCTTCCCTGATCCAGGGTCTATTGATGAAGGCCCTGTCGAACCCTTACAACCGCCTATTACATTTGAACAGATAACGAAATATTTATCCGAATCCAGCGCCTTTCCCGGCCCGATCATGGAATCCCACCAGCCCGGCGCCTTTTCGTCCTCGTGGAACCCGGCCGCATGCGCGTCTCCCGACAGAGCATGCAATACAAGAATGGCATTGTTTTTATCCTTATTCAGCTTCCCGTAAGTCTCAAAGGCAAGCGTAATGGGGCCTAAGCTCAACCCCGATTCCAATTTCAGCTCATGAGGGGGTTTAGCGAAAGTGAAATATTCTGTTTTTACCAAGCCCACGCTTTTTTCTTTCATCCTAAAAACTCCTGGAATAACCACGTAGAAAGATAGCGTTCCCCGGTGTCGGGAAGCACTACCACTATAGTCTTACCCTGTGATTCCTTGCGTTTAGCTACTTCCAGCGCCGCCCACATCGCAGCGCCGCTGGAAATGCCGACAAAAATACCTTCCTGCCTGCTTAGCTTCCTGGCGATATCGCCGGCGTCTTCGTTGCTGACCTTGATAATCTCGTCTATTATTTTGGTATTCAGGACGGTAGGGACGAACCCCGCGCCTATGCCCTGGATTTTATGAGCCCCCGGCTTTCCGCCTGAGAGGACAGGGGAATCTACCGGCTCAACCGCGATAACCTTAACTAACGGCTTGCGTTTCTTTAAGACCTCAGCTACTCCGGTTATTGTACCACCGGTACCAACGCCTGCAATAAAAATATCTACATTCCCATCCGTATCGTTCCAAATCTCCTCCGCGGTAGTCTTCCTGTGGATCTCGGGGTTTGCCGGATTGTTGAACTGCTGCGGCATAAAAGCGCCTGGGGTTTTCTTGATGAGCTCCTCTGCCTTTTCCACAGCTCCCCGCATGCCCTTTGCGCCTTCCGTAAGCACGATCTCCGCTCCCATGATCTTCAATAACTGCCTGCGTTCCAGGCTCATCGTATCAGGCATGGTCAAAATAAGCCTGTAGCCTTTGGCCGCGGCGACAAAGGCAAGGGCGATACCTGTGTTGCCCGATGTAGGTTCGATGAGGACCGAACCTTTCTTTAGCAGCCCATCCCTTTCTGCTGATTCGATCATCGCTACCCCGATCCTGTCTTTTACGCTTGAAAGAGGGTTAAAGAACTCAAGCTTGGCCAAAATAGTCGCGCCTGAGCCTTTTGCAAGTTTATTTATCCTGACCAGGGGCGTGTTACCCACGGTCTTGGTTATATCTTCGAATATGCGAGACATATATATTCCTCCTTCATTTTTCAGCTAAAAATACTTTCCTTGTTTCGTTATCTCGTTGTCTCGTTATCTCGAGAAAACCCTGCCTGCCGGCAGGCAGGGAGCAGATGTATTTATTTAACAGATCTCTTTAAAGCCTGTTCGATATCCGCAATGATATCATCAATATGCTCTATACCTATCGAAAGCCTGATGAAATCAGGGGTAACGCCGGTTGCAAGCTGTTCCTCTGATGACAGCTGCTGATGCGTGGTTGTCGCCGGATGTATCGCCAGGCTCTTTGCGTCACCTACATTCGCAAGATGGGAAATCAGCTCAAGCGAATCAATGAATTTCTTTCCGGCCTCCAATCCCCCCTTGATCCCGAAGCCGATGATCGCGCCTGCGCCCCTGCTCAAATATTTCTTTGCCCTTTCTTTTTCCGGGCTCGAATCAAGGCCGGGATAATTGACCCAGGAAACCTTCGGATGCTTTTCCAGGTATTTTGCTACGGAGAGCGCGTTTTCCGAATGCCTCGGCATCCTTAAATGCAAAGTCTCCAGGCCTTGAAGGAATAGAAAAGCGTTAAAAGGAGACATTGCCGGGCCTAAATCCCTCAGAAGCACTACCCTTGCCTTAATAATATAGGCAATATTTCCGAGTGGCTTTAATGCCTCAACAAAGTTGATCCCGTGGTAGCTGGGGTCTGGCTCGGCGATCAAAGGAAACTTGCCGTTAGTCCAATTAAACTTTCCGGAATCAACGATCAAGCCTCCGAGCGAAGTCCCGTGCCCGCCGATGAACTTCGTCGCGGAATAAACGACGATATCGGCTCCATAATCAATAGGCCTTAAAAGATAAGGCGAAACCGTATTATCCAGCACAAACGGGATGCCATTCTTATGCGCCAATCCTGATAAACCTTCCAGGTCAGCTACATCAAGCTTAGGGTTTCCGATGGACTCTGCATATACGGCCTTGGTCTTGGGGCCGATCGCTTTTTGGAAGGCGCTTAAGTCATTGGATTTAACAAACTTAACCTTAATTCCGAGTTTTTCAAATGTATAATGGAACAAGTTGTAAGTGCCGCCGTAAAGATTATCCGCAGAGACTATCTCATCGCCGGCCTGGGCAATATTCAACAGAGACAAAGTTATCGCGGACTGACCGCTTGCCACTGCAAGTGCACCCACGCCTCCCTCTAAAAGCGCTATTCTTTTCTCAAGCACGTCGGTAGTAGGATTCATCAGCCGCGTATAGATATTGCCGAATTCCTTAAGACCGAAAAGGTTGGCGGCATGCTCCGTGCTCTTGAATTGATAGGAAGTAGTCTGATATATAGGGACTGCCCGGGAGCCGGTTGTCGGGTCCGGCTCTTGCCCTCCATGCAGGGCCAAAGTCTCAATTTTTAATTTAGGGTCTATCTTGCTCATTCTTTACCTCCGCTTAGTGATGGAAATTGGTATTATTATCCCACAAAAATTCTTCAATCCCAACAAATTTTTAAATGATTTCTCTCAGGAAATATTCTTTTCCCACCTCCTCAATCAACAGCGCAAGCCTTTGCCTGGGCTTGGCATTCTTTTGGAAGAATCTGACGACTTTCCCGATAATGGCCAGGACCTCGTCTTCGCTAAATACTTTATCCAGGTTAAATCCTGTCCTCGGGGTCCTGCCGCCGCAGCCTCCCAGATACACCGCATAGCCTATCTCTTTATTCTGGCTTAATGGATTAATCGCTCCGTGTATCCCTATTTCGGACACCTGGGCCCGGGTGCAGGTATTTGGGCAGCCGGAAATGGCAATTTTAAACTTGTGCGGCAGGCTTAAGCCGCATCTGATACCCAGCTCCTGCTCTATCCGGCTTGAAAGTGAAAACGTATTTATAAGTCCGGATTTGCACCAATTATTGCCCGGGCAGCAGGTCGTTGCCCTTAGCCGCGCGCCAGAAGTACCTGTAGAGATACCGGTATCCTTCAATTCCTTTTCCACCTCTTCTATATCCTGATATTTGACAAAAGGCACTTCCAGGCCCTGTCTGGTCGTAGCGTGCACAACCCCCTTGCCGAATTTCTTGGCTATAAATGAGAGCTTTTCCAGTTGCCCGTGCAGATAAAATCCTTCTTTAGGCATACGCACCCTCAGGATAAAGAACCCTTCCTGTTTCTGTTTCAAAAAACCCCTCGCTTTTAACAGCTCGTAATCAATGCCGTCGTTTGTCATATTATTTTCTCCTTAACCTTTTTAAACGAATACCCGGAGGAGGAAATCGTTTTATCAATATCATCCTTGGTGTGCGCAAAGGATAAAAAATCGGCCTCGAACTCGGAAGGCGCAAAATAAATACCCTGTTTAAGCATGGACAAATAGAACCTGCTGAATTCTTTTTTTCTTTTGAAACTGAAGCTGAAAATATTCCTGTAGTAATTGATCTTCATTTCAATGCCATTTTCCTGTGCCTTTTCTGAAATCCCCGAAACCAGGCGCCTGGCCAGTCCTTCGGTCCTGGCATATTCATTGTCTGCGCTCTTCAAAACCCTTAATGTTGCGATACCTGCCTGCATTACAACAGGGTTCCCGGCAAAGGTGGATGCCTGATATACTCCGCCCATCGGCGCTAAATTATTCATTATCTCCTTCTTGCCGCCATAGGCCCCTATCGGCAGACCTCCGCCGATGATTTTTCCCAAAACCATCAAATCCGGGATGATGCCGAGCTGTCCGGCTACCGTCCCGAAGCCAAAACGGAACCCGGTGACGACTTCGTCGAAAATCAGCAGCGCGCCGTATCTTTCCGTGATCCTGCGTAAATTTTTAAGAAACGCTTCGTCCGCAGGCACAACGCCGTAGTTTGCGGCGACCGGTTCAACGATAATCCCAGCAATTTCTTTACCATGCTTCTTGAATGCCTGCTCAATGCGTTCAATATCGCCGTAAGGCAGGACAAGAGTATGCTTAATGAAGTCCTGCGGCACGCCTTTACTTGAAGCGATATTCAATGTCGCCAGTCCCGAACCGCTCTTGCTCAATAAGTAATCCGCATGGCCGTGATAAGAATGCTCGAATTTTATGATCTTATCCCTTCCCGTATACCCGCGGGAGAGCCGTATCGCTCCCATTACCGCTTCGGTCCCGGAGTTCACAAAACGGATTTTGCGGATAAAAGGGGCTGCGCCTGTAATGATTTCTGCCAGCGTTATTTCATTTATATGCGTGGTGCCGAAACCCAGGCCGGATTGTATCGCGTCTTCCAGGTCCCTGACTACCTCACTCTGCGCATGCCCCAATATGCACGCGCCCCAGGAAAGCACATAATCAATGAACTCCCTGCCGTCATAGTCATAAACAGTAGAGCCCCACCCGTGCTTGATCAACAGAGGATCGGCATTAACATGGCGGAAGGCCCGGACAGGGCTGTTTACTCCGGAGACTAAATACTTCCCGGCCTTTTTAAACAGTTGTTTGCCCGCGGTCAGAACTGGAATTTTCTTATCCATTGCGCGATATCCTTTGCATGGTAACTGATAATATAATCTGCTCCTGCCCTTTTTATTGAACTGATGATCTCAAGGACCACTCTTTTCTCGTCCCATAAACCGGACCTTGAGCCGTATTTCACAAAAGAATACTCTCCGCTTGTATTATAGGCTGCCAGAGAATGATTGAAACTCTGTTTGGCGCTCTTAATGATATCAAGGTAACTTAACGCCGGTTTTACCATTACAACATCCGCTCCTTCTTCAATATCCGACCTTATTTCCCTTAACGCCGCTTTTTCATCCGAAAAATCAAGCTGGTAAGGGCGCCTGTCCCCGAACCTCGGGGCGGAATTTGCCGCTTCCCTGAACGGTCCGTAGAAATTAGAAGAGAATTTCGCCGAATAACCCATGATTTTCATGTCTTTAAAACCATTCTGATCCAAAGCCTCGCGGATAACAAGAACCTGCCCTTTAGCCATCGCAGAAGGCGCCACCCAATCGGCGCCTGCCTCGGCATGCGTAAGCGCTACCCTGGATAAAGCCTTTAGAGTTTTGTTGTCATCGATCCTTACCTGTGATTTTACGGTCTTCGGGCCTGGTGACTTGACGATACCGCAATGACCATGGTTTGTATAAGCACACAGGCATATATCCGTCATAACTGTCAAATCCGGAAATTCTTCCTTTATTTCCTTAACTGCCTGTGCAACTATATTATTTCTCATGTAAGCGGGACTGCCTAAACTATCTTTGGTATCGGGAATACCGAACAACAAGACCTTATCTATCCCGAGCATGATAATTTCGCTGATATCCCTGACCAGCAAATCTATGGAAAACCTGAATTGCCCGGGAAAGCCTGCAATCTCTTCTCTCCTGCGAAAACCGCTTCTCACAAAATACGGATAAATAAAGTTATCGATTTTTATACTTGTGCCCATAAATTCTCCTGCCGTATCCCACGGTGTCTCCGACTATAAAAACCGCCGGGGGGACAACTGCCAGATTCTCTGCTTTGTTGACGATATTCGAAAGCCTGCCGCTTATGATCCGCTCTTCGGTGGTTGTCCCGCGCTCAATCAATGCGCAGGGCGTATCCTCTTTTCTCCCGGAATCGCGTATAGCCCTGACCACATTCGCTAAATTCTCGACAGCCATAAGATAAACCAGGGTATCACATCCGGGCGCATCAATTTTTCCGCCATTGCTCTTCCTGCCGGTCAGGACTGCCACCGAAGAAAATCTTCCTTTTCTCGTCAATGGTATCCCGTAACTCCCGGGAGCGGCAAAGGCTGAAGTAATCCCGGGGATGATCTCAAAATCAATGCCTTTTCTTTTTAAATATAGGGCCTCTTCTACACCCCGGCTAAAAAGCAGCGGATCCCCGCCCTTAAGCCTGACTAGGATCCTTCCTTTCTTTGCCTTTTGATAAAGCAATTTATTGATCCTGTCCTGCTCAAAAAGATGCAGCCCGTCAGCCTTACCGACACAAATGATTTCTGCGCTCTTTTTGGAGAATTTCAGGAGTTCCCCTGAAGCCAGGAAATCATAAAGTATGACATCGGCCTCTTTGATCCTTTTTAGGCCCTTGACGCTTATAAGCTCCCAATCCCCGGGGCCGGCGCCGATTATATAAACTTTGGGCTTAACCACTTATCCTCCTTGCCAGAAAAGGCACACCGGCCGATACGATGAGGCCGGGTGCTTTAGCTATAATAGAAAGCCTTCCCTGTTTCGGGTGAGTCCTAAAAATTTCCTCCGGGAACACTTCGGCTATTCTCCCCTTAAGGCCCAGCCGTATCAAAGCCGCTTCTGCCACAATCAAAGCATCAATTTTTCCGTTATCCAAAAGCGCAAGGCGTTCTTCTATCGTGCCCCTGATATCAACCACCTTTAGGTCTTCTCTCAATAGCAGCAGATCTTCCTTGCGCCGGCTGCTGCTTGTGCCTACCCGCCAGCCGGCAGGTAATTGACTTAGTTTCAGATCATTGCGCGAGACCAAAGTATCGTAAGGGCTGACGGAATCAGTTTCAAAGATCACCTTCAACCCTTTTCTAAGCTCAAGCGGCAAGTCCTTGCTTGAATGCACAGCAAGATCAATCGCACCAGACAAAAGGGCCTCGTCAATTTCTTTTGTAAAGAAATCAGAGCCGTCGATATCAGAGATAGGCGTTACCTTATCCCTATCCCCTGGAGTAGGGATACCGATAATTTCAAAATCCGTATCCGGATTAGACGCTCTTATCAGTTTTATCGCCTCATATGCCTGCCTTATGGCAAGCGTGCTCGGACGCGAGCCAATCTTCAAATGCGCCATTTCTAAGAGCCTCTCTTCCTTCTTTAACCTTCTCTTCAACCAGATATTCAGCCAATTTTAGTTCCATTTTTATTTCCCTGTTATGCCAACCGGCGATTAACGTCAGATCATCAAGGTTATATAAGACTAAATTCTCTAATTTCCCGGCCTCCGGATCAACATCACGCGGGACCGCCAGGTCATAAACATAAAGCGGCTGATCTTTTTTAAAAAGAACCTTATCAAAAAGATCTTTGCGCAAGACAAAATTCTGGCTGCCTGTCGCGGCAACTACCACGTCCGTATCAATGAGCGAATCCGGCAAATCTCGTAACAACAACATCTTCCCTCCTGCTCTTCGCGCCAGGGCCTCGCCCTTGCCACGGTTTCTGTGCGCTACGAAAGAAAGGCACACACCCTGTTCCCGGTTGCCTGTAAAAAGCTCGGCGATTTTCCCTGTCCCCACAATGACCGCCTTTAACTCTTTTTTGTAGCCGAAATTTTTCTTTATATCCGCGTAAATCAAGTTTGCGACATTATAGCCGCCATGATTCAGCCCCGCCCGGCGGCGGATATCCTCTGAATAACCTGTTATTTTTTTCCAGAACCGAAAAAATAAATCGCTTTTGGATTCCCTGGGGAACCAGATGGTTAATTGTTCCAAGATCTCTCTTTCTCCTTTAAGCTGCGATTCCAGCCCCGTAGCAAGGCGTAGGGCATGGCGCAAAATATCTTCCTGATCCCATTTTGCGTAACCCCGCCCGGCGAATCCGGGGAATCGTCTTTGGAACACGCCAATTGCCTCCCATCCCCGGTGGCCATCAATAGCTTCCCCGTAAATTTCAATACGGTTACAGGTAAACAAAGCCATTGCCCGCTGTCCAAAAAAATCGGCTATCTGGTCACGCTGCCTGTATAATGTCTCGCGTGTGGTCAAATCAGCGCTTTTGTAATCTATCCCGATAAGATAGAAACCCATCCAGGTTCTCCTTTAAGAAATTCTTTAAGTCGCGCGACAATAAAGGGTCTTTCCCGTCAGTATAGACAGAAATAATCGCCTTTTTAAAACGCAAGACGGCCGGAGAAATAAATGTGCTTAATCCCGGCTGATCAACTACATTAACCGGGATATTTTGTTTTCCCGCCCAGGAACTGATTTTTGAATTCTGGTCCTTATTATTGGTTGCGGCAATAACGATACTTGCTCCGGACAGATCTTTTTCCCGGACAAGGCCTTTCCGCCAGCTTATGGCCTTTGTCTCTGACAAATACTGCAGCAAGTTTGTCAGCCGCGGCGAAACTACTCTCACCTTAGCGCCCGACTGAAGAAGGCTCAACGTCTTACGCTCAGAAACCGTTCCTCCCCCTATCACTACAGCCGGCCTTCCTTTAAGCCTTAATGCTACAGGGTGGTATTCATGTGTCATAATTCTCCTAGCCATGATACTATGCCTCAAAATACTGCTGCAGAGAAAAATATCTTTCCCCGGTATCCGGAAAAACAACGACTATCCTGGCGCTTTTGTCCAGTCCCCTGGCGATCTTCAAGGCTGCCCAGGCAGCTGCTCCGCTTGAAATACCGACAAATAATCCTTCCTTCTTCGCCAGATCCCCGGCAGTCCTGAAGGCATCATGATCAGCCACCTGTATTACCTGATCGATACTCTCAAGGTTCAATATTTCCGGGATAAACCCGGGACCTATGCCCTGGATTTTATGCACCCCCGGCTTCCCGCCTGAAAGCACAGGGCTGCCTTTGGGCTCAACGGCTATTATTTTTATATCTGGATCGTGTCTCTTCAACATTTCGCCAACCCCGGTAATGGTCCCGCCTGTGCCTACGCCGGCCACGAAGGCATCGAGTCTGCCATCGGTAGCCTTCAATATCTCTTGCGCCGTGGTCCTGCGGTGCCCCCGCGGATTTGCCGGATTTTTAAACTGCTGAGGCATAAAGGCCCCGGGTGTCCTTTTATGGATCTCTTCTGCTTTCTTGATCGCGCCATCCATCCCCAAAGCAGCAGGCGTAAGTATGACCTGCGCCCCGTATGATTTAAGTATATATATCCTCTCCAGGCTCATCGCCTCCGGCATAGTAAGGATACACCTGTATCCTTTAACCGCCGAAATCATTGCCAGGCCGATACCGGTATTCCCGGATGTAGGCTCGACGATCGTTGAACCTTCCCTAAGCAAGCCTTTCCCTTCAGCATCTTCAATCATCGAAAGGCAAATCCTGTCCTTTACGCTTCCGCCCGGGTTGAAATATTCTAATTTTGCCAATATTTGCGCCCCGGAGCCATTCGTAATGCGTTTGATCCTTACTAAAGGAGTATTGCCTATCAATTCAGTAACATTATTAAAAATTTCATTTTGAAGGGCCATATCTGCCTATCCTTATCTTTAATAAAATAATAATTTTTCCCCGATCAAAAATAAGACATACGATATAACTGCGGAAAATACTGGTGTAATCAACCATACTGCGAATGTCTTATGGATAACTTCCCTGTCCCATGTAGCCTTATGCCCTTCTTTCAGGCAGCTGATGGCGAATATGGAAGCAAGGTTAAGCTGCACCAGCGATTGCGGTACCCCTAAGCTTGAAGCGACAATCAAAAGCGAAGCAGTAACAAAAGAAACCAGCGTACTTGAGAACAACCCGAGGGGAATTATCTCTTTCCCTGCAGTCTCAAGGGGGCCCTTACCAAGCGCCAAAGCCCCTATACCGAAGATGGGCGAAATCAAAAACAATCCCAAATTCATCCCTAAGATACCCGAGGCTGATAAAGGGCCGACGGCATTGGCAACGTTATTGGTCCCTATCGCAAAGGCAACGTAACATCCCACAATTAACGCCGATATCTTCAGCCTATTCTCGTTTGCGAAAAGCTTCTCATAAATATGCAGATTATCGCTTTGCGGGGGATAAATTTTTCCGTAAATCGCCAGTGTCAGAATATACGACGAAAAAGGCAATATCACCCACATCGGAAGTATCTTAAAAATCAGGGTCGCAACATTCAAATGCCTGAAATACAGCCCTGCCCCGACAATCGCCCCGACGGTAACCTGGCTTGTTGACTGCGGGATCTTCAGGATATTGGCCAAAGATAGGCTAATGGCTGCTGCCGACAGAATTATTAATGCCGCTTCGAAACCAAAAAACCCCGTTGGTATTAACCCTTTGCCCAGGGTAATCGATACATTCCTGCCAAGCGCCACAGCTCCCAGGACCACAAATAATCCGAAGAGGAACAACAGGGTCTTTTTTTTGAATAAATTGCCGCCATATATAGCTGCGAACGACGGCGCAATACCGCTTGCACCCATATTCATGGCGAAAAATATTACTATTGCCGTAATTAGCATTATTTTAATCAAATCTTCGCATCCTCGCTAGATACCGTCTCCGCCGATATTTGTCTTTAAGGGCCTGGTGTGTATCCCGCACTCGCCCCCGCATTTGCTGGTGCCTATCCAGCGCCCTGCGCGCTCATTATCGTCATTGGTTATGCGGGTGCACGGGGCGCAACCTAAGGAACGATATCCTTCACCGTAAAGAGGATTAACCGGGACCTGATAAAGCGCCAAATATTGCCACACCTCCCTTTCCTTCCAAATAAGAATAGGGTTCAGCTTAACAAGGCCCTTGTCCCTTTCTTCCACCTCTTTAAAATCCGTGCGGGTCCTGCCCTCTGTGCAGCGTAAACCGGTTACCCAGCACGAAACATGTAACTCCCGGATAGCCCGCTTCACGGGCTCAACCTTTAGAATATCGCAGCATTTATCCGGGTGTGTCTCGTAGAGTTTATCTTCTATTTTGGCGTCGCTTTGATAAATCTTTAATTCCGGATATTGAGCTACTACCTTATGCATGAACTTTACTGTTTCCTGCGGCTTGAACCGCGTGGTGACGATAAAACCGCGAATTCTAGGATTTACTTTTTTCGCCAGGTCCCAAACCGCGACAGAATCCTTACCTAAACTATTAGCCACAACCAGGGAATCTCCGTAAAGTTTATACGCCTCTCTTATAAGCTCTTTGGACCTTTCTACCTTCTCTTTAAAATTCAGAGTTTCAACCAGTTCCTTTAAATCCGCTTTCTCATCCAGAATACTCATTCCTTTCCTCCTGTTTTACCTGATATATTATTATCTCTATCAATTTAGTAGAGATTACGGGATAAAAAATCAGCCTCCAGGGCTGAAATAAATACTGTGATTAAATTTGGTAAGAAAGTGTCTCTTTGTTTGACCGGATCTGATCTACCAGGTCCTCAAAGGTTATATTGTCCACGATACTGGAAGTTGCCTGAGCAACCCTCTGCCAGATAGAGCGAAAAACACATTTGTATACGTCGTTACAGCCCCCATATCGTTCTTCAAGGCAGCTAATAGGCTCAAGCGGCCCGTCGATAAACCGGATTATATCGCCTAATCTTATCTGGCTGGGATGTTTGGCTAAAAGATAACCGCCTATCTTCCCCCGCCGGCTTTCTACAAAACCACCTCGCTTCAAATCCAATAACACCTGTTCAAGGAATTTTATCGGCATCTGCGCATCTTTAGCCAGGTCGTGTATGGTGACTATCTTTCCGTAGTTCAATGAGAGGTTCAAGATCGCCTTTAACGCATAATCTCCTCTATAGGTAATCTTCATATTGTTTTCCTCTTATCTCTATAATCTTGATTAGTGTAGTAGAATATACCACAAAATAATGCGTTGTCAAGTTTTTTTGTATTTTTATTTTATCTGTCTAGACAAGGACTGTTTTGGACAGGCTTTGATACAAAGGTTGCAGCTTAAACAATCTTTCTGCCTGATCAGCTCGATATCGCAGGACTTCAATTTATGCGGAGCCAACTCGATAGGGCAGACCTGCTCGCAACGCCCGCAGTCAATGCATGACTTGGCGTCGATCTTCAGAGGATATTTATTCTTGTTGATCAGGGCGGTAATCGTGCCTATGGGGCAAATAGAACACCAGCTGCGGCTATGGAATAGTATGCCTAAAATGACGCCCAGGACGGTAGTCACTGTCAACAGGGTGGCAAATAACATCCCGATCTTATGGAGATCCGGCCAGAGCCGGATAAGTTGCGTTATCATAATCAGCATAAGCAGGAAAAGCATGCCTACCCGAAAAGATGTTTTCCTAAGCAGGGAGGGGATCCCTTTTTTGCGGCTGAATGGACTGACTGCCACATCATAGAAACTGCCTCTCGGGCAAAACCAATCACACCATTTCCTGCCCCTGAACAACCCCACCCCTATCCCTAAAAGCATACAAAGAGGTATGAAGAAACCTAGGAAAGGATAAAACCATGCCCCCATAATAACCGCAAGGAATACAACGGCCATAAGGGACTGTTTCTTTCTCCTGTTTGACTCAAAGGCTGTGAATTCATCCATGTTTTAGACTTTATGCTGGATTAAATACCTGAAAACAGAAAGGGCGGCTTTTGAGCCTTCTCCTGCGGCGATGATGATCTGCTTTTCCGGGACGTCGGTAACGTCTCCCGCGGCAAAAATACCGGGGACGTTCGTTTCGTTATAAATATTGACCTTGATCTCCTTGGATTCATTCTTCTCAACCAGCGCAGCAAATTCAGAATTCGGTATAAGCCCTATCTCAACGAAAACCCCCTGGACGTCCAATTTCTTCTCTCCATCCTGGTTTTTTATCGTGATCCCCGTGACGAATTTGTCCCCCGATACCAAAGAAACAGTCGTATTGTTGAAAACGGTCACTTTATCGGAGGCCTTTACTGCCTCCTGCATGATCGGATCGCCGGTTAACTGCCCGGCCGCGTTGATCAGGTAAATATGGCTGGCGATCCTCATTAGCTGGATCGCAGCGTCAAGGCCGGAATTCCCGCCGCCTATCACCGCGACTGCCTTGCCGCTGAAAAAAGGCGCGTCGCAGGTGGCGCAATAACTTAAACCCTTGTTTTTGAACTCTACCTCTCCCGGAACATTCAGCTGCCTTGTCCTTTTACCTGAGGCGATGATAACGGACCTCGCCTGATAACTGCCCTTATTTGTTATCACCGTTATGTTGTCACCCGTCTTTTTAAGCTCTGCGGCCTCTTCGCCCTCATTGACCCTGATATTGAACTTACGCAGGTGCTCCTCGAATTTATCCGATAGCTCGGGCCCGGTAATGAATTGATAACCGGTATAATTCTCAATGTCGCCGCTCCAGGCTGCCTGGCCTCCGATGTCTTTGGAGATAACCATAAAATCTATTCTTTTGCGCGCGGCATAAACACTGGCCGTAATTCCGGCAGGTCCGGCGCCGATAATAATGAGATCGTTCATAAGGTTAATTTAAAGCCCCAGCGCCTGCTTTATCCTTTCTTTGTCAAAACCAACTATTATTTCTCCTTCGATATCCAGCACAGGGACGCCCATTTGCCCTGATTTTGCGACCATCTCATCGGCTGCTGTTTCATTCGCCGAGACATCGATGTTCTCAAAGGGTATGTTGTTCTCCGTCAGGAATTGCTTGGCCCTGATGCAATACGGGCAGGTAGCTGTACTGTAAACCTTGACGTTTTTGGCCATTTATTCACCTCTTTATTATAGATTACGTTTCAGGTCCATCAAAATCCTGAGATGGTTCTGCTCCTGAATGATCAATTCATCTATGACTTTCGAGTCATAATCAGGCACGACCTTCTTTGTGCCTTCATAAAAAATTATGGAATCCTTCTCGAATTTTATCCCCAGGTCGATCGCGTCACTGTCGGATTTTACGCTGCCGGCCGTCTCTGCGCCTTTATTGGCCTGGGTAAAGACATATTCTGCTGCCAGCGCGTTCATATACGCAAAGTATTCTCCGGGATAAGATTCGGGAGGCTCGTATTTGCTGACGCTGTCAAATATGCCCTGGAATACAGTTATGTGTTTCTCTTCCTCTTTCGCCAGATAATCAAAGATCTTCATTGCGTCCTTATTTTTTGTTTTCTTTGCCAGAGCATTATAAAAATCCTTTCCGTTTTTTTCTATCTGAATACCTATTTCCACTACTTCGCCGCCCGAGAAGATATTACCCATGGCTATTCTCCTAACTTGATATGATGAGGGGTCAGGTCCACTATTTCATCCACTTCCATGACGATCAGGAACTGGGGCTTGGGCAAGAGCGCCTCCGGATGGCGGAGGTTTCCTTTTTCCCCGGCAATATTCTTTATCACACGCTGGGTGATCCTTGTCGTAATTTTGTTCTCCCAGGCCTTAATGATCTTGGGGTCAAGCCGCTGGATAGCGGCGATTTCCCCTCTACCCTTAAGGCAGTAACCTTTGAATTTATGTTCATCGATTGCGGTAATGCTCATGTTCGAGTTAGCGCTCAGGTTTTCATAAGTATTTGATTTATAAAGGTCCAACAGATAGATCTTGCCTTGCTCGTCTATATTGACCAGCCCTTTGCAGGAACTATGGGGCCGGCCGTTCTTGTCAATCGTCGAGACCACTATAAAATTCTGGCTATGCAGGAAATGCCCGATTTCTTCCGTCACTATCTGCATGGTCGCTCACCCTTGAACCTTTTCAAACATATCTTTGCCTACCCCGCATTCGGGGCACACCCAGGAGGCGGGTAAATTCTCGAAAGCCGTGCCGGGCTGAATCCCTTGCGTCGAATCGCCCTTTGCCGGGTCGTATATATAACCGCAGACTTTGCAGCGATATTTATCCATTTTTCCGCTCCGTTGTAATGTTCAATTAGAGGGCCGGTACGCTTATCGGGCGATACCGGCCCTTTTTAAATTTATTTCTTCTTTTTCTTCGCTTTCTTCTTCGGTTTACTTTTCACACCGCATACTCCGCAACCCATATCACACCTCCTTCAATGAGCAGATAATTTACGGAAGCTCCGGAGGAGCGACGTAAATTATAGCGTCTATCATTTATAAGTTCATTAGCGTCTGCGAATTGACGCACTTTTCTAATGTTTTAAAGTGAAAAGTGCGAGAAAAATTCATTCGTCTCTATCAGCGTCTGCGAATTTACGCACTTTTCTGATGTTTTAAAGTGAAAAGTGCGAGAAATTCAACTTCTTTTTTACAGTTTGGCTGCAAATTCTTTTCCGAATTCCTTGCAGCGTTTTATTTCGTTTTCATCCGGCGTATATTTCACAGACAACCCCGGCTGGGCGAGCTCTATCCCCGTTTCTTTCAGGATGTCCTCTATGTGTTTCACGGCGCCTCCCGCCCATCCGTAGGAACCGAATGCCGCTGCGGACCTGTTTTTAGGGGAGAGTCCTTTTAAAAACTCCAAAAATCCGGCAATGGAAGTCAGCATATCGTTATCGTGAGTCGAGGAACCGATAATATAACCCTTGGCCTCCAACATTTCCCTGATTATCTCTGAACGGTCCGCCATATTCACGTCAAATAATTTCACCGATACCCCCGAGGAAGTTATGCCTTCGGCGATATTCCTTGCCATCTTTTCAGTCGCTCCCCACATTGTTTCGTAAACGATCACTGCCCTGCGCTCGGTCTCGTTCTTGGCCCATTTAAGATAGGCATCTATGACCTTCCCGGGGTTGCTCCTCCAGATCACCCCGTGGCTGGGCGCGATCATATCGATCGGGATGTTCTCTTTCTGCAGCTCCTGGATCTTTTTCAATATCACATTGCCCAGCGGCATGAGGATGTTGCCGTAGTATTTGGCCGCCTCATCCATAAGCTCGTAATCGCTCACCTCGTCATCAAACCTCTCTGAAGTGGCATAATGCTGGCCAAAAGCGTCATTCGGCAGGAGTAATTTCTCTTCCGCGCAATACGTAAACATACTGTCGGGCCAATGGATCATCGGCGCCTCGATAAAAGAAAGGTTTCGTTTACCCAAAGGCAGCTTATCCCCCGTATGAACAACCTGAAAATCCCAGTCTTTATAATATTGTTTATATAGACCCTCCTTGCATTTCGCCGTGCCAAAAAGCTTTGCCTTGGGGATAAGGCTTGTTATCTGCGGCAAGGCTCCTGAATGGTCTACTTCTATGTGGTTGACCACTATATAATCTATTTTTTCGGGCGGCAGGATCTCTTTTATCCGCTCGATTAATTCTCCGGCAAAAGGCGTATAGACAGCGTCAATCAAAGCGACCTTCTCATCGACAATAAGATAGGCGTTGTAGGTAGTCCCTCTTTTGGTCGAATAGGTGTGGCCGTGAAAATTCCTGACATTCCAGTCTACCGCTCCAACCCAGTATATGCCTTTCTTGATCTCTGATAGTGCCATTGTTTACTCCTCCCCTTCCTGCGGCCTATATCGCGTCTTGCAGGAAATTGGCGATTTTATCCTGCCGTCCCTGCGCCTGTTCCGGGGGACCGGAAAATCCTTCTTCAAAGGCAGGGGCTTCCTTTTTATACAAGACCCCTAAAGAAATAGGCGCGTCGGAATTATAATCCCATTCCCTTATTTTATTCAAAGCCTGCTCGTAATGAGCCGGGTCATGTCCTTTAAGTTCATAGACCCTTTTGTCGTAATATTCATACATATTATAATAAGTCACGCAAACTTGCAATACGTCAATGAGCGAAAAACCTTTATGCGCGATGGCTTCCCTGAACAACTGTTTAAGCAGGTCTATGCCGTGTGAAGTGCCTCTACCAATAAAGGTCGCTCCGCTGGCCAGCATCAACTCAAGCGGATTAAAAGGCCTTTCCTTCGTACCTTGGGGCGTTGAGCGCCCCCTGAAGCCTAAAGGCGATGTCGGGGTATATTGTCCTGTAGTAAGGCCGTATACGCGGTTGTTATGGATGATCACTGTTATGTCGATATTCCTCTTGGCGGCAAATATCAAATGTTCAAGCCCTTCTCCGTAACTGTCGCCGTCCCCGGAAAAGACTATTACCTTCAAATCCTTCCGAGCCAGCTTTATCGCCTCAGCCGGAGGTATGGTCCTTCCGTGAATGGAATAAAAACTGTTTACGTTAATGTAATCGACTATCTTCGCGTGGCACCCTATGCCGGAGACCAGGACCACGTTCTCCAAAGGGGTCCCTGCCCCGGGCATGTCCTGCAAGACTGCCTTCATCGCGTTCATGATCGCAAAATCCCCGCATCCGGGGCACCAGGTATTCTGCGCGTAAGTCCCTAAATTCAATGGCGTCATTTCATCACCTTCCTTATTTCCTCTTCCAGTTCTTCCGGCACAAACGGCCTGCCGTCGTACCTTAATATCTTTTCATTTACAATAAGGCCATAGCGGCTCATGAGCCCGGCAAGCTGACCGGTGGCATTATTTTCAACAGAGATGATCTTTGTAACACCTGAAAGCGCCTCTTTTACCGCCTTCAGGGGAAAAGGCCACAGCACTACCGGCTGAATGACCTTTAACTTTAGCTTTTCGGCGGCCTCGGCGCAAACGCCTTTATTGGAGCCCCAGCATACTATTGCCGTCGTAGCAGCGTTATCCCCGTAGATATTTACGGTCCGGTAATTTTCCAGATCCTCCCGAAGAAATCTTTCCTTGCGCATCCGCTTATCCTGCATAGCTTTTGAGATTACGGCATCCTCGGTAGTGATCCCTAAAGCATCATGTTCATAGCTGTTGGCTTTTATTACTTCATTCGGCTGCGGCACAAACGCCAGAGGCGAAACCCCCGTCTCTGTATCAGCGTATCTTTTGTAAGGGGATTTCTTATCCCAAGGGACCGGGTTTTCTTCTCTGATCTCCGGGACGGAGTTTAAATCAAAACTGTACGCGCCCTCCGATAAAGTCTTGTCGGATAAAATAAAGGAAGGGATCTGGAATTTCCAGGCCAGATTCATGGCTAAACCGGACCAATAATACGCTTCTTCTGCGTCCGCGGGCGCGACTACAAGGCGCGGGAATTCTCCCTGCCCGGCAGAAATTACAAAATCCAATTCTGTTTGTGAAGTGTAGGTCGGCAGGCCCGTGCTCGGCCCCGGCCTTTGCCCCATTATAATCACTACCGGTAATTCAGCCATGCCGGCGAAACTCAGGCCCTCGGTCATCAGGCAAAAACCTCCTCCCGAAGTGCCCACAGCCGTCTTTTCTCCCATGAAAGAGAAACCCAGCGCCATAAGCATTACTCCGATCTCACTCTCGGGATGGATCACTTTAAGGGGAAAATCCTGGGTAAGAGAGGCCATAAAATGAAGCAGGCCGGAGGAAGGGGTCATAGGATAGGCAACGTAGTCCTGGATACCCGCCTTGAGCAGGCCCAGGCCTATCGCCTCATTCCCTGAAATGATCGGAAGCGGTGCCTGGTTCAGCGGCTCCGCCTTGCGTAATTCTTCAACCGCGTCAAATCCCCTGCGGGCCACCTTAAGATTCAGATCAGTCTCCCTGGAAATATTTTTCTTTAATACCTTTTCCAGAATATCCCAGCGGATACAGCATATCTTGCATAATACCCCGATAATGCAGGTGTTACGCATTATCTCGGAGGCATTCTCTTCTTTCACCAAAGTTGTCAGGGGCGCTTTAATGGTCTGTATGCCGTCCCCAATCCCCTCAGCGTTGACTGAATCGGAGTCATAAATAAGCATGCCGTTTTTGTTCAATCTGCTCTTGTGGAAATCCAACGTATCCTGGTCCAAGGCGAGAAGGATGTCTATCCTGTTGCTATGGGCTGCCTTCTTTTCTGAATGGGCCCTGATAATCGAGAAGGTGTGCCCTCCCCTGATAAGAGAAGGATAATCGCGGTATACGTAGAGACGATATCCAAGCTGGTTAAAAATGCGCGCGATGATCAGGCTGGAGGTATCGATACCGAAACCGGCCTTGCCGCCTATGAGAATCGAGATATCGTTCATTTTCCCCCCATTTGTTATAATAAAAATATAAACGCACTCCCTCTTTCTGCGAGGAAGAGGCTGTAAACAACAGGCCTTTTCTGTTGCGTCAATTATTCTTCGGTGATTTCAATCGCTGTTACCGGGCACTCGTCTGCGGCGCGACGGCACAAATCAAACAGTTTTTCCGGTATGGCCCCAAGATAGGCTACAGCCTTATCCCCTTCCATGCGGAAAACTTCCGGGCATGTGCCTACACACAGAGTGCACCCTATACAGATTTCAGGATCAACCTTTACCTTCATTTGAAACCCCCTTCTTCACTAAACACTCAAACTGGATATTCGTATGACCGACGCTGAAACGTTCTTTAAGCAGGTTGTTTATCCTGACCAAAAGCTCGTTGGCCTTGCTGACATGGCAATCTTCGATGACAACGTGCGCCGTAAGCGCATACATTGAACTGGCAATAGTCCAGACGTGGACATGATGCACTTCATGAATGCCTTCTATCCCTTCTTTTAACGCCTGGGCCAGCTCGTCTACGTCCAGGTGCTTCGGTGCCGATTCAAGCAGTATGTTGCTTGACTCGATCAACAACTTAACCGCCCAGACCACTATAAGGACGCAAATGAACAAAGATAAAATGGGGTCAAGGATATTATTGCCCGTATAATATATGATAACACCGGCGGCTACTACCGCGACGCTGGAGATCATGTCGCCTATTTCGTGAAGAAAAGCGCTCCTCACGTTCAGGTCATGGCTGCTTGCCTTGGCCAACAAGGCAGTGCTTACCCCATTGACCACCAACCCTATGCCTGCCACCAAAAGCATTTCCATGACTTTGATCTCTTTAGGATAAATAAATCTTAATACAGCCTCGTAGACCAGGTACGCGCAGATAAATATAAGCGTAATGCCGTTGACAAAGGCAGCAAGTATCTCTGCCCGGTAAAGGCCGAAGGTCCTTTTTTTTGTTACCGGCCTTGAGGCCAACAGGACCGCAAAATAACTCATCCCCAAAGCGAATAAATGCGTGACCATGTGCCAGGCGTCAGAGATAAGCGATAAACTGCGGGAGAAAAAACCTCCGAGGAATTCGATTACCATACCGATAAGGGTAAGAAAAATTGCGATTTTTAAGCGCGCGATTTTATCAACTTTATGCGCGTGCGCATGCGCGTGTGTGTGATGATGTAAACTGGGAAGAGTCATATGAAAACAGGTTTTAAAAAGCCCTCCCCTCAAGGGGAGGGCTCAAACATTCAGGCCTTAGATACGCTTGCGTGCGTATCAATGCTTTTTTTTCTGTGAGCGATCCTTCTTGTATGGGTCGTCCTTGCATCGCAACATATCATAGGAGAAAAAGAAAAACCTCCCCCGAGATATACAGCCTGGTATCCGCAAATCCTGCAATTATTCATCCTTTTCATCTTTTACCGCCTCCCTTCTCATTATCCGAATTTAGATGCCCGGAGAAGAGAAAGGTTTCAATCTTTTTTTGCAGGTCCGAAGGGATATCCCGGCATTCAAGGGCCCTGGTGATGCGTATTGCCTCCGAATATGAGTCAAAAAAATCCTTACAGCCGGAGCAATCCCTGATGTGCCTGTCAAAAGCCCTGCGGTTTAATCTGTTCAATTTTCCGGAAGCATAATTAAAGACGAAACCGGTCACATTGCCGCATTTCTTCACCTCCCTGCCCTCTTTGCCGTCTTTATCCCGCAGGTAATCCGAGATTTCATCTTTTATCATCAGCAATCCCCGGTGGACCCTGGTCTTGACCGAGTTATCTTTAAGCCTTAAGACCGCTCCCGTATCCTTCAGGGAAAAATCGTTAAAGTTGTGTAAAAGCAGGGCCATCCTGTATTTGATCGGCAGCCCTCTTATCGCTTTGTCTATCCTTTCCCTGAACTCCTTATCCAGGAGCTGTTCATCGGGCAGTTTAGACCAATTAACGAAAAGCGCATAACGGCCGTCAATGCCTTTCTTCCTAAAAAAGTCCAAAGGCCTCGATTGCCTGTATTTTTTCCTGAGGTTCATCAGTGCCTCGCGGTAGGCGATTTTGTAAATCCATGTGGAGAGGCTCGATTCCTTCCTGAAGCCTTGCAGGTTATCGATTATCTTCACCATTGTGTTCTGCAATACGTCTTCCGCGTCTTTTTCATTCCCGGTGATGCTCAAGGCCAGGCCGAAAATCCTGCCTTTGTATTCTTTAAAGATCTTTTCTATGTCTTGCGAGAGGACCATCGGGTCTATTTTTTCTTAAGGAATTTAATGATTTCCCCGCAAAACGCCGGAAGGTCATAGGGGTTACGCGAGGTAATAAGGTTCCTGTCGACCACTACATCTTTGTCCATATATTGGGCTCCGGCGTTAATGATATCGTCCTTTATCGCGGAAAAGCAGGTAGCCTTGCGGTTCTTTAATACCCCGGCGGTCACCAACACCCATCCCGCGTGGCATATCGCAGCTACCAGTTTTCCCCGGCCGTCCAGATCCTTTATAAAATCGCTGACCTTTTTATACCGCCTTAATATATCCGGGGCATACCCTCCCGGTATAATGACGCCGTCAAAAGCCGCGGGGTCGGCCTTATTGATATCGAGTTCCTCCGTAGCCGGGTAGCCCTCTTTGCTTTTATATTCTTTTTTGCCGGTCCCTACCATAACAGTTTCTATCCCCTCCTCACGCAGCCTCAGATACGGGTACCACACCTCAAGCACCTGGTATTGGTCTTCAACGAGAACCGCTATCTTTTTCATTCCAACCCTCCATAACCCAAATCATCTATTGCCCTGGCCATGATAAAATCATTTTCTGATAGGCCGCCTATGGCGTGAGTGGTCAACGTGATCTTTAATTTATTGTAGTTAAGCGTGAATACGGGATGATGTCCCTCTTCCTCAGAGATCACGGAAACCAGATCAAGGAAATATTTCGCATCGGGAAAATCCTTGAACTTGATTTCTTTGACCAACTTCCTGTCTTCAACGAGTTCCCAGCCGCGGTATTTTGCCAGTAATTTTTCTACCTTGTCTTTCGGCATGGGCGGCACTCCCCCTTCGCAGGGCTTGCAATGAGAAGAGATCTCCTCTTTTTCCGGTCTTACCGCCGGGTTATCAATGACGGATTTCAGCGCAGCCAGGGCCAAATCGTAATCGGCAGAAGAAGTCAGCTCTCCGACGATCTGTATATACCGCAGGTAATTATTTTTATCCGCAATCAGGATGGACCTTGCCAGAAGATTGAGTTCTTTAATGAGCAGCCCGTAGTTAATGCCGAATGAAGAAGTTTTATAATCGGAGAGAAGGCGTACGCCATTAATCTCGAAAGACTCGCAGAACCTCTTTTGCGCGAAAGGCAGGTCCTTGCTTATGCCTATGATAACGGCTTCGGGAGAAAGAGAGGTCGAGCGCTTATTAAATTCTTTGACCTGTAAATCGCAGACCGGGGTATCCAGGGAAGGAAAGGAAGTTATGATCTTGACCTTCCCCTCGAAATCAGCAAGTCCCGACTCCGAGAGGTCCTGGGCAGTCACCCTGAAATCAGGCGCCGCATCTCCCTCTTTCAGTGCCCTGCCAACCAAAGTTACCGGATTGCCTTTAAAGGTAATTGTTCTTGGCATACTGACCCCCTGCCTCAGGAACGGGCTTTAGACATTAATATCAAGGTACTTCCTGACCAGAAAACCTATAAGGAAATTCAACGCGGCCGCGCCTATTGCGACCGAGAACATCTCCAGGAACCTTTTCTTGAAATTCAAATTCTTGGCTACTGAAACATAAAACGTAAAAAGAAATATCATCGTGACAGCGAAGATAACGGTCGTAAACAGGCTTAAGAAACTGTTCTTAAAGAAGAGGTAAGGCGCTATCAGGAGCAAGACCGTGATTATATAGGCCGCCCCGGTATAAACGCAGGATTTCAATGCGTTCCTGCCCCCCTCTTCTTTAGCCGAAAGATAACTTGAGCCTGCCATGGACAGGGAAGCGGCAATCCCGGTTATCAGGCCCATTATGGTAATGAGTTTTTGATTCGCAAGCGCCAAAGTAAAGCCGCAAAGCGCCGAGGTCAGCTCGACAAGCGCGTCGCTCAAACCGAGCATAACCGAACCTGAATACTTAAGCCTCTCGTCATCTATCAGGTCCAGCAGCTGGCTTTCATGCTGGCCTTCCTCGCCTATTATCCTCTCGATTTCCGGATTGATTGATTTCAGCCCGTTGTAGTGCTTTTGCGCGAGGTCTTCCCCCGATTCCATCGCCTTGAGGCTGAAACTCAAGCCTAAGATCCTGGCAATAAAAGGATAAAAAAATACCTTCGCCCGGTTTGGCCTGACGTCTTCCTTAGTGAGGCCCTTCCAAAAAGCGTAATGCGCAAGCTCCTCTTCGGATATCTTTTTAATGGCAGCCCTGTTCCTGTCATCAACTAAGGCACTAAGCTTATCATAGATAAGATATTCCGTGATCTCGTTTTTTTGCGCGCGCAAGACCTTTTTCTTTAACTCCTGGCTCAGCAACCCGGTCTCCGATCTCTCCCCTACAGGTACGGTTATCCTACAAGCAGTTCTTTGGAACTCTCCCAAAGCCCGTGTATGTTGCAATACGAAGACGCCATTATCGTCCCTGACTTTTCAGTCTTTATGCTGCATGACATGCTGGGTTCCGTGTAGATGGCGCTGGTGTTGGGGCCCTGGACAGACGCCCCGTGGGAATTAAACTCAGCCCTGCCTATCAGGTAAGGGAATTTTTCTCCCTTCGGCAGGAAATAAATCTCTATCCATTCTATATGGTGTTCTGTAGTGTTGGGGTGCGCTATTTCTTTCCCTACGCTGACGCCGATTTGCAGGGCCTCGCCCTTGTTTATCTTGTCCTTTGCCTCAATGACCGGCACGTGTTTTTCGCTCTTCCAGTCCGCAGTCTGAAACATTTCTTTTATAGAAGACATTCTACGCCTCCTTTTCTAGTAACCTATGAATTTCTCCGTCTTTATATTCTCTCTTTTGCACTCCAGGGCAAGAGAAACACTGCACATCTCCTCAACCATACCGGGAGGCCCGAAAAGAAAAAGCATCCTCTCTGACAGGTCGCACGCCTTCTCCCGCAGCAGTTCTTTGCTGATGAAACCAAAAAGGCATGTTTTGTCTCTCGGCTGGCATTCCGTCACGGTGAAATAAACCTTGATGCTTTTATTTATCGACTGCCAGTGGTCCAGCTCTTTTTTAAAGGCGATATCATCGTCTGTGCGGTTGGAATAGAATAAATAAGCATCGGTGCCCAGATTTTTCTCTATGATGTACTCCAGGATTGAAATGACGGGGGTTATCCCTATGCCGCCTATCAGGAATCCGATCCGTTTATATTCCTCTTTGAATACGCATTCACCCATGGGCAACCTCAGCAATATCTCATCGCCTTCCTTTAAACTTGTCAATTTCGCACAAAACTCTGACTGGCTGACCCTTTTGGTTATCTCTATATAAGGCTTTGTAGGAGAAGAAGAAATAGAGAGATATTTATTCAACCCCTTATTATTTCTGTTGGCCTGGTCAAAAATAACCTGCAGGAACTGCCCGGGTGAGAAATCCACTCTTTCGTCCAGCCGGAACCTGAAACTCTCAACCGAAGGAGACCTTTTTATCCTTTCAATCAACCTTGCCTTGGTTTCTATCATAAGCGCAAAAGACAGTTCTACGTCTCTCAATGTATATATAACTATTCTGATTTAATTACATAAGATTATACTATCATTATATATATTAAGTAAACGGAAATGTTCCGCTTTCTTTTGACCTTTTTCTACCCTGAATTTCACTCCTTTCCCTATCCAAGTATTTCGGCCAGGTCCTTTTCCGGGGTCGTGATAAGTTTTAAGGCGTATTTATCCTGGATCACCTTAAAGACCGCGGGCGAAAGGAACGCCGGAGCGCTCGGGCCTATGCGCATATTCTTAATGCCCAGGTGAAGCAGTGTCAAGAGTATGGCGACCGCCTTCTGTTCATACCAGGATAGGATTATGGAAAGAGGCAGGTCATTCACACCGCACTTAAAAACCTCTGCAAGGGCGACCGCTACCTGAATAGCCGAATAAGCATTATTGCATTGCCCTATGTCGATCAACCTCGGGATACCTTCTATCTCTCCAAAGTCCAGCTTATTAAAGCGGTATTTCCCGCAGGCAAGGGTCAATATCAGGCAGTCTTCCGGCACGCGCTGGGCAAATTCGGTATAATAGTTCCTGCCGGGCTTGGCGCCGTCGCAGCCTCCAATCAGAAAGAACCGCCTTATCTTGCCTGATTTAACGAGAGAAACGATCTTATCCGCTATTGCCAGTATCGCAGTATGATGGAAACCCGTTAAGATATTTTTCCCCGGGGCTTCGGGAAGAGGCGGCAGAGATTTTGCTTTCCGGATAAGCGCGGAAAAATCATCTCTTTTAATATGGGCCGCGCCCTTTACACTGACAACGCCTGTGGTAAAGAGCCGGTTCAGGTAGGAATCAGGAGGCGGGTTTTGCACGCAGTTAGTCGTGACAAGTATAGCTCCGCTAAATTCGTTGAATTCCTTTTTCTGCTCCTGCCAGGCACCGCCGAAATTTCCCGCCAGGTGCTTGAATTTCTTAAGTTCCGGATAACCATGCGCGGGGAGCATTTCTCCGTGGGTATAGATGTTAATGCCTGAATCCTGGGTCTGCTTCAGGAGCTCATATAGGTCCAGCAGGTCGTGGCCGGTCACAACAATGCCTGGGCCTTTGCGGGTGCCTGTATACACCTCGGTCGGCACAGGGTTGCCGAACCGCTGTGTATGGGCCTTATCCAGCAATTCCATGACCTTAAGGTTCATCTGTCCGCATTTTAAGACGGTTTCCAGATGGTCGTTCAAATCAAAATTTACATTGGTCAGGGTCTTAAATAATCCCTCATAAGTAAACCTGTCTATCTCTTCATCTTTCGCGCCTAAGTCCCTGGCATGATAGGCATACGCGCTGATCCCTTTTAAACCGAAGAGCAGCGTATCCTGCAGGCTTTGAATATCCGCGTCCTTGCCGCATACCCCTATTCTTGTGCATCCTGTCCCGCCTAGAGTCTGTTCACATTGATAACAAAACATCTTTAAACCTCCTGTTTGTCGTTGTTATGTTGTTATTAAGATTCTTTCCCCTTTGATTCCTTTACCTGCCTCCACCTTTCTTCTCCGACACATTCCCTTGCCGATTTGCACCAGTCAACGCATGTCGGCAGGATATGCCTGTATACCATATGGTCACACCGCGGGCACCTTCCCTTTGCTTCATCGGAAAAAATCTCCAGACTGTAGCCGCAATCAGGGCAGCCGATGGTCTCGGACCTAATATTCCTTCTGTCTTGTCCGGGGCACTTATAGATCATTTCAGCCTTTCTCCTTTAATACCTATAATTACCTCGTTAAAAGGTACTTCTTTCGCGCTCGCGATAATGGCTGACTTGATAAGGTTAACAAGGCCAAAACAGCACGGCACTTCCATGTGGGCATAAGTGACTGATCTAACCGTATTCTTCTCCAGTATAAGGGAGATCTTTTCCTGATACACCGTAAGATTATCCAGCTTAGGGCAGCCCACCAGCAACACCTTGCCTTCCAATAGATCTTTATTAAAATCCGGATATGCGAAAGGGACGCAATCGGCAGCGATCAAGAGGTCCGCATCCATAAGATACGGCGCTGACACAGGCACAAGCATAAGCTGAATGGGCCAATTTTGTAAAGCTGATCCCTCCTTTGCCTTCCCTGTTTTTCCCGTAGCCGCGTATTTTCTTGTCATACGCATTACCTTTGAGCCGGGGCAGGCGCTATGGGCACTAGCCTGATCCCGTAAGCAGGCATCGCTTTCTTCGGGAGAAAATTCAATATTATTTTCCTTAAGGTAATCAAACGCGGTATCCAGGTATTCCCGCTGGCCATGTTCTTTCAGGTGCAGAAGGTGGGCCTTTAAGACATTTCTTCCTTGCTTGACAATATTAGCCATAACCTTACGCTCATCGTAGGGCTCGGCGTCCCTCTCCTCTATCGTGATCGCACCCTGCGGGCAGTAACCGATGCAAGCGCCCAGCCCGTCACAGAACAGATCGCTTACCAGGCGGGCCTTTTTATCTATGATCTGTATGGCCCCCTCAGGGCAGTTAGGAATACATTTTGCGCAGCCGTTGCATTTCTTCTCATTGATTTTTATCACTTTTCTTTTTGGCATCCTGGCCTCTCCTTATTTTATCAAAGACCCTATCGAAACTGACTTCAACTGGGAATAAGCATACATCTGGATATCGGCCAGCTTTTTTCTGACCTTGCACGTTTTGGCATTCGGGCACGGCGCTTTTCTGAAAACACATTCGTTAATCCTGAAATCTCCCTGGAACGTTTTGATCAGGTCGGGCAAAAATATTCTCTCG